>Ga0123355_10001689_pt1 | contig 30691 bp, 20 predicted proteins | sample TergutEmb28metaG_3_FD_89872 | JGI IMG/M metagenome (GOLD analysis project Ga0123355, IMG submission 89872) | Embiratermes neotenicus P1 segment gut microbial communities from Petit-Saut dam, French Guiana - Emb289 P1 | ecosystem: Host-associated > Arthropoda: Insects > Digestive system > Gut ... | reverse complement strand
TATTGGCGGTAGCATAACTGGCGGAAACGATACAGGTGCTTTTGTTGGTAATATGATCAATGCTAACGACACTAACCAAGCTTCAGGACTGCACAATGTATGGGCTGATATTGATGTAACTAGCGCAGGCAATCGTGTTGGAGGATTGGCAGGTCATGTGAGCGGCACAATCCGCAACAGCTATACAGTCTCAAGACTTGATTTCACAGGAGCTAATGCAACCAACAATGGTCAAATTTTTGGTCTAGGAAATCCGGGTACTGCTTCCGTAGCCCATCCAACACAGCTTTTTGCGGGAGCACACAACTCTTTTGCTATGGTTGCAGGAGATAGTGTCGTTAATCCAGTAATAGGTGTCAACACCGCAAATACACAAAGCTTCCATATGGCTAGCAGTGGTATAAGAAATCTTGCCGAGATGACGGATCCTGTAACCTTTGCTGCGTGGAACAATAGTGTATTTGATAGTTGGAATACATGGGAACGAAACATTTGGAATATCGTTGACGGACAAAGACCGACATTGCGTACACCTTTCCAAAGAGGTGGCGATCTGGTTGAGCCACCAACACAGTATACAATAACATTCGGAGCTGGAATTACAGCGACAGTAGGCGGTGCATCGATAGATAGTGGCAAAGATGTTGCACAAGGTGCAGAGATAGTATTTAGCTTTGCGCCTACATCATCAGCACATGAACTTACAGCATGGCTTATTGATGGAGTGCCAGTAGGCGGTCAGACAACTAATACTTTTATGTGGACTGTCACTGGAACTGCACATATCACAGTTACAGAGGCACTGATTCCTAGATTTGAAGTAACCTTCGGAGCTGAAATCACAGCTACAGTAGGTGGTGACAGGATAGATAGTGGCGACCATATTGCACAAGGTACAGAGATAGTATTTAGCTTTACACCTGCATTCGGAGACGAAGTAACAGGTTGGTATGTCAACGGAGCAAGACAGGCATGGCAGACAGCCAATACCTTTAGATGGAGTGTAAGTACAGTTGATATTGATATCACTGTGAGCTCCGCTCCTATACAAAATGCTCCTGTACTAACCTTTGTGGACAACATTGCTTTCTTTGGTCTTGCAAGTGTCGACACAGAGGCAGAATTTACAATAGCGACCGAGGGTAATGTCGTAATTGCTAGCGTTACCCGCAATGGTACGCCTTTGCCGACAAATCAATTTGGACGCACGGCTAACACCTTTATAGTCAACAGAACTTTTGTAGAGGGACTTGGTATTGGTGCTCACGAGCTAATTGTTACAACAGCACACGGCTCAACACACGCCATAGCAATCAGAGTAGCCGACTATGTTTTGAGGGTAGCCGCTGACATGCAGCTTATTAGAAATAATATGTCTAGTCACTTTATACTAGCTAATGATATTGATTTTGAAGGTGGAAGCACTACACAGATTGGCAGTTCTGCTAATCACTTTACGGGAGTTCTTGACGGTAATGGATTTAGAATAGATGACTTTACTATCAGCACCGCAGCCGGAAACGCAGGTTTCTTCCACACAATTGGCGCTACAGGTGTTGTCAGGAACCTTTCTCTCGGCGGAACCCTAACATCTTCTGGTAGCTTCTTCGGTGCTCTTGTGCATAATAATCTAGGACTTATACAAAATGTTTTTGTAGATACTACAGTTAACTCTACTTCAACTGGAACTGGTGGAAGTGCAGCAAACTTTGGTGGAATAATGCATGATAACCGTGGAGTTATGGAGAATGTGATTTTTGCAGGATTGATGACTGCGGCTAATACTGCACCGACAAGAGTGGGTCTTATCGCAGCACACGCAAGAGCAGGAACAATGACCAATGTCTTCGCAATAACACACGAAGATACCGCAAGTAATATTATTAATCGTCTTGGAGCAGAAAACGGAAACAATCGACTAGCAGGAACTCTTATTGAGAATCCAACTCTAACAAATTCTAGACCTATTACTGATGCAGAGCTTCTTCAAGCAATTACCTTTGCAGCATTTGATAGTGCCGTATGGAACATTGCCAATGGTCAAATTCCTACACTTATCAGCAATCCTTTTGCGTTTACAGATCTTAATGTTACACCTGAACTAGAGTTTGTAGATGTTCGCCCGATTGCGTTCTTTGGTCTTGCAAGTGACGATGTAGTAGCAGAATTTGCGATAGACGCACAAGGTATTGTCACAATTGCTAGCGTTGTTGATGGCGACGGTACAGCTTTGGATGCAAGTGGAATTACACTAACAGCAACTACCCTTAGCGTATCAAGAACTCTCTTAGAGAACTTAGGCGCTGGCAATCACGAGCTAACTATTACAACAGGACATGGCACAACCCACGACATAGATATCAGAATAGCTGACTTTGTTATAAGGACAGCCGCTAATTGGGCACTTATTGGGGCTAATCTGACAAGTCGCTTTATACTGGCTAATGACATCAATTTTGCAGGTGGCACTCTTAATACGATTGGAACAGGAAATGAAACAGCTACAGCTACAAACTTTACAGGAGTGCTTGACGGCAACGGGTTTAGAATAGATGGCTTTGTAATGCCGGCAGCTAGCAGTAATAGAGGATTGTTCCATATGCTTTTCGGAACAGTACAAAATCTTTCTGTTGGCGGAACTATGTCTGTCAACAACCACGGGGGAACAATTGCTCATCAGCTTCGTCCGGGTGGTGTTATTCGTAATGTATTTGTAGACACTGTAATTACTAGCACTCCGACGAGTGGTAATGTAGATTTTGGCGGAATCACAAACGATAATTTTGGAACTATAGAGAATGTGATTTTTGCGGGTGAAATGCATTCGACATTTGATGCTTTGCGTAGAGTTGGACTTATTGCTGCAAACGGAAGAACAGGACCAATGACCAATGTTTTTGCAGTAGTACACCCAAACAATTCGCCCAATGTTACTAGCAGATTAGGCATAGCAACAGCTGAGGCAAATAGAACGCTTCTTATTGGTAATCGTGAGACAGGAGTAATAACAAATTCTAGAGTTATCACCGATGCAGAGCTTCTTGACGCAGATACCTTTGGTGCGTTTGACACCACAATATGGCATATAGTAAACGGTCAAGTCCCTAGACTCAGAAATCCTATTGCAGAGGCTAATGAGGCTCGTGCGAGAGAGATGATGACTAACTGGCTTGGCAGATTTTCTACGCTACAAGACTTCTTAGATTTGGGACTATTTAGTGTCCAAACCGACTGGGAGAGGAGAGATGCTAGTGACATTGTGGAGCTTAGTGGAGGCGGGCTAATTCAATCAGACGGAACAAATCTGCTTATGGAAGATTTTCTTTGGACGGGAGGCTATGAGATTTTAGACCATATGTATTTTTATAACGGCGATTGGTTTTTTGTGAGCCATGACTCAAGTGACCTTTCTTCAGATGATACAGTACATCCATATTTAGGTGTTGGGGAGGATGCGGGTCTTAGTGTGCTGAGAATGGTTTTTACTAGAGATGTAGATAGGGCTCTTTTTTGGTACGAAGTATTCGCATTCGAATCATTGTATAGCAATGCTTATGGATACATTATAGAATTTTCTATATCAGATGATACAGGGATTACAGGAGTCAAAACTTTAGGGTTTGATAATTACGGACGCCTAGTATCAATTAGTAGCATAGATTATAGTAGCGTATTTAATAATTATTTTGAAGTAACTAGGACAATAGCATTTGACCAAAACCCAACATTTGTCTGGCCTTGGTAGTCAGATAAATCCAAAACAAAAATAAAGATTATTAAAAAGGATTGCCTTACAATTGTGAGGTAGTCCTTTTTGATGCTATAGGAATTATCGTCCAACGGAATAGCTGTGCATCAACAAAAAGCATCAGCGATTCGTCTCGCAGAGACGATTTTGTTCTAGTCGTAGTGCATAACAACAATACAAGTATTTTATTTGTGATATTAAAAATATTTAATTTTATAATGCTTGACTTGCAATATCATTTGTGGTACAATAGACATAAGTATTAATGTAAGGGAGGTGAGCAAGTTATGTTTTGTGCATATTGCGGCGGCGAGGTTGGTCAAGATTGGGTCGTTTGTATTCGTTGCGGCTGTCCTATCGGCGCTCGTCAACCTAACTTAATAGCACGACAATACCCAAGTAGTATACAGCAATACCCACAAGTGCCTACTACACAAGGTCAAAGCGACGGATTAGGAGTCGCCTCAATGATACTGGGAATCTTTGCGCTCCTATCGGTGTGGTTTTATGGACTTGGTGTTTTGCTCGCAATCCCCGCAATCATACTCGGTGCCGTACAACAAAGTATCAAAAAGTCAGGTATGGCAACTGCAGGCATTGTTTTGGGGATTATAACACTTGTAGTGGTGGTTTTGTTTGTGGTGGCTTTTGTGGCGATGGTATTTTTAGTGTTAATGATGTTCCCGTATTATTAGGGTAGGGAATAAGTGTCTTAGCTTGACGACACCAAATAGTCGTGACAGCAGACTAGGCTTTCGTAGGGGCTGGTATTGCCTGCCCGAAAAGCAATTATCCTTTATTATAAACACGGATTTGAAAGTATTCGGGCGGTCGAGGACGCCCGCCCCTACAACTTGCGATAATAGTATTAGTTGAAAAACACAAGTGTAGGGGACGCCGTCTTCGGCGTCCCGACTACCGAACAACTCTAATAGCATACGCACGATTATGAGTATTCAGCTAGAACAATTCCTAAAATTGCAGAGGAGGTTAAAAAACATATGAATTTTTGTATAAAGTGTGGAGGCAAAAATACAGCAGGAAATTCTGCTTGTGCGTTTTGCGGACATCAGATGACACCAAGTCAAAGTGCTTTTGGGCAATCGCCCTATAACGGCATTCCGCCTAACAATCCGATGCCGAACAACTCTATGCCTGTCCATCCCCAGTTTGGTGCTATCGCAAACACTGCCCCTCAGCAAAAACAGGGACTGGCAATCACATCATTGATATTAGGTATTATCGGGTTTGTTCTTATGTGTTGCGGTTTGGGTTGGATTGTCGGAATTCCCGCTATAATTTGCGGTGCAATGCATCTGAAACGAAACAAAAGCGGTATGGCTGTAGCCGGACTGATAATGGGTATCATTGCTACCGTCATAGGACTAATAATGGCGATTTATTGGACTTATATATTCACTAGCCCCGAATTTTGGGATGCATTTGAGGAAGCCATGAATGCAATGAGAGTGTTTTTATTTTAGGGTATTGCTTTTCCGCTTAAATATCGGACAATCTAGTCGGTATCTAATGGCACTAGTGAGACGAAAATGCCCACTCATCGTACATAAAGTACGATTTCGGGACATTTTCGTCTCGCTAGCACGCATTATATGCTCGCCTATTGTTCGATATTTAAGCGGAAAAGCAATACAAAGTCTAATATTAAATAAAAAATTAGGAGAAATTAAATTATGAATTTTTGTACAAAGTGCGGGGGACAGAACCAAGCAGGAACCAACAATTGTACCTTTTGCGGTCAGCAACTGGCTCAATCAAGCGGTAATAGCAATATGGGTGCTCCTCCGCAAGGGCAACCAAACAACTTTGGTCAACCGCCCAATAACTTGGGGCAACCTCCGTTTGGCAGCGGTATGCCGGCACAGCCTCAAAACAAAGGTAATGCTCTTGGGATTACATCTTTGATTATAGGTATAATCAGTGTAATAATAGGTTGTTGCTTTTCTCCGCTTGGAGGACTAGGTCTTGTTGCCCTTATTTTGGGTGCAGTCAGCATAAAAAATTCTGACAAAAAAGGCTTGAGTATCGCAGGACTAATATTAGGTATTGTCGCTCTGCTAATCGCAGTCTTTGGTTCTATCTACTTCTTCGGAACAGGTTTCTATCAAGATTTTTGGTATGAGCTTATGAACGCTACAAGAGTATTCTTATTCTAGGTCATTAAAATACATGGTAAAAAAAATAATTCACATTCCTCAATCAATTATCAAATCAATAGAAAAAAGACCCAAGCCCTATCTAATAGCGTTTTGGGTCTTTGTTTTATTGGGTTTTTTGGTATATAACTTGCTCTATAGACTTGTAGGGTTTACTATAACAACTGACCCGCCACTAGGATTTTATACAGCTACAGGTATATACTGTCCTGCTTGCGGCGGCACACGAATGACGCATAACTTTTTGACTTTTGGGTGGTGGCGTGCCTTTGTATTCAATCCCTTTTTCTTTATTTTATATATAGCTATCTTAGGTTATATGGCTCTAATAACAGTACAAATATTCTTGGGCGAAAAACCCTACAAGGCAAATTTTGTTGTATTTATATTAGTGTGGGTAGTGATGATAATAATCTTTACCGTCTTGCGTAACTTCGTGCCATTTTTGGCGATATAGAAGTAGCGGCGGGAGATATAAAGAGGAAGAAAAGGATAAGAGGTGTCTGCCTATCTCCTAGGGCACTGTTCAAAGCGTGTGTATTGTGTGAGGTTTATAAAAAAAGTTCATAAGGGTGTCATTTCGACCGAAGCGGAGAAATCTCCTCAAAAACTATACTATAACACCGCTAATGAGGAGATTTCTCCGCTTCGGTCGAAATGACACCTAGCCAAAGACACTTAATCGGGCATTTTTTAAGACGGTGACAGATGTAATTTTTTCCACACACTTTGAACAATGCCCCTAGGGAACCTCTAAATAGTTATATGACTGAGTTGTGTAAGTTGTAGGGGCGGCATTCTGCCGCCAGCAGGTAGTTGAAAATGCGCTAGAACGGTCAAATTAAGCGTAAGTCCGTCTACGACGGGCGGCAGAATGCCGCCCCTACGATTAGCCCCCAAGGGGATGCCGTCCCCGCATAGCAATTATCAAAATGATATAAGAAGTATTTAGTTTTTTCCGCTGTCGGGTGGTACTTTGACTATTTCGCCACGGTACTTATTGATAGCTCTCGGCAAGGCGTCTTTGGAGTTTCGCCACGATTTGTCGGCATTGCGATAATCAAATTTAAGAGTAAACCATTCTAGCTCGTCGTTGATGCGGGCTAGTTGTTTTTTTTGGAGTTCGTACAAAGATGAGAGATATTTTTGCGTAGCGTTCCCTGCGTGTTTACAATATTCAAGTAAAAGGGCATAGTGGGGGAGGCAAAGACCACCGCATTTTTCTACATAGGCGGGGAAGTCCTCCTCGTGCTTGTACATTTGGGCGATAGTCTCCGCATATCGCCTCATAGTTTCGTCCAGTTGGTCGCAAATAACGCAGGTGGACAACTCTTTTTGTAGCCGTTTTGCTTCCGCCGCTGCGGACTTAGGAGATGTTTTGTTAATACCGCGTAACAAAACTTCACCGCGGGTATGGATCTGCAACCCCAATCCCAATTTGTTTTCGCCTGCGTATAAGTCGGCGGTGTGCTTGTCACAAAAACCCCGCTTGTTGACCTTGATACGGTAAGCAGGTTCCATAACAGCCTCGCCCAAATACTGACTGACTAATCTATCTGATGCGTGGGTGTAGATAGCACAGATAGGGCATTCTTTTTGGGACTTAAAGGCGTCCCATATTGGCATTGTTTGAATTTGATAACGCATAATTGTTATTAGGGAGTAGGGGATAGGGGGTAGGGAATAGAGGGTTGGGTAGGGAGTGTTTATAGACTTAGTGTTTTGATGGATTTACCACTAGTTATCACACTTGTCAATAACTATTCCCTACTCCCTAACCCCTATTCCCTAAAAATGGTATATCTGTAACGGCAAATGACTATACTTAATTAGAATGAAATCATCTGTGGATTACAGCGATTATACTGTTAATAGGTCGTGGCACGAGGTTGTTGTGAGACCGAGCGCCCAAAAGAGACGGACTAAGCCGTTTTTGCCTTTTTTGATTGCTGCAATTTTAGCGGTTATTGTCGCAGGCGTTGCTTTTGCTACAACAGGAATGGCAAGTACTGCGGGAGGCAGGCTTACGATTAACTCTGCGTATTTAGAGCATAATGGAATAAGGGTAGAACGGTCGAGTCGGACATTTGCCGGACTTAGCTCGGAAGATGCGGTTACCGCTAGCGGACTTGTGTCTACTTATCAAGAGATTAGCCGGACATTGCTAAGGATATCAACTGATTTAGAACTAGAGCAAACTTCAGCTGTTGCCGCAACCGCTCTTGTCCGTAATTTGGAAGGGGATGCGCTTACTGCCCTTGCGACCTTAGGTGTAATGAATCAAAGTGATTTTAGAGACGCATATACAGAATATTTTTTGTATGCGGTGCAAAGGTTGGGGGAGTTGACAGGAGCGCCTACCGCCGATAGACTATGGACTGTGGCGAGAGAGCTTTGGGTAAGATAGGTAGGTGAGATGGGAAAGATTTTGTAGGTCTTTAGAGAAGTGTTAATGTCATTGCGAGGAGGCGAAGCCGACGAAGCAATCCCATGTAAAGTGTGTTCTATTCGTGGGATTGCTTCGTCGGCTTCGCCTCCTCGCAATGACTTTTGGGTATAAGGATAATTGTTGTTCGGGACGCCGAGGACGGTGTCCCCTACACTTGGGTAATCAACTGCATTACATAACCAAAAGTGTAGGGGTGGGCACTGACCGCCCCTACAAGTGTTTCTTTATAGTGCTTTGATTTCTTGTAGCCTTTTTCTCACAACATCGGGGGAACAACCTCCAACTAAACTTCTTGCCTTGACTACATTTTCGATTTTTAGAACTTCTAGTATGTCTGCCTCAAATAATTTGCTTGCCGCTTTGAAATCTGTTAAAGGTAATTTATCAAGCGGTTTTTTCTTTTGCATAGCTTTTTTGACTAGAGAGCCTACTGCGTGGTGTGCCTCACGGAAGGGCAGACCTTTTTTGACTAAGTAGTCTGCACAGTCGGTTGCGTTGGTGTAGCCTTCTGCCGCTGCCTTGTATAGGCGTTCCTTGTTGTACTTAAGAGAAGGAAGCATCGCCGTGAATATCGCTAGGGACTTGCTTACCGTGTCGGCACAGTCAAAAATCGCTTCTTTGTCTTCTTGCATATCCTTATTATAGGCAAGTGGCAGACCCTTTAGCATAGTGAGCAGGCTAACAGTTGCCCCAAAAACTCGCCCTGTTTTACCCCTGATAAGTTCCGACATATCGGGGTTTTTCTTTTGAGGCATCATGGACGAACCTGTCGAAAACTTGTCGTCAAGTGTAATATATCCGAATTCGCCCGTTGACCAATATATAATCTCCTCATTATAGCGGCTTAGGTGCATCATAATCAGCGAGCAAGCGGACGCAAATTCTACCCCAAAATCCCTGTCGCTGACCGTATCAAGAGAGTTTTGAGTAACCCCGTCAAAGCCTAGCAGCTCGGCGACACGATGACGATTGATAGCAAAGCCTGTTCCGCAACACGCACCTGCACCTAGCGGCATAATATTGACCCGCTTACGGCAGTCTTTGAGTCTGTCAATATCACGCAAAAACATCTCCGCATAAGCTAACATATGGTGGGCTAGGGTAGTGGGCTGAGCTTTTTGCATATGGGTGTAGGCAGGGATAATTGTGCCAAGGTTAGACTCGGCAATATCCGCAATTGTGCTTATTAGTAAGGCTAGTTCGCCGATAATGTCATCAATAGTTTTGCGCAAATATAGTCTGACATCAAGTGCGACTTGGTCATTGCGGCTGCGACCTGTATGAAGTTTTTTACCCGTATCGCCTATAAGCTTAGTTAGGCACTCTTCGACCCACATATGGATATCTTCTTCGCCTTCAATAGCAATACCCGAATTAACTTCGGTAAGTATCTTATTAAGACCGGCAACAATCGCATCGGCATCAGCCTTGCTGATAATACCGCACTCTCCAAGCATAGTAGCGTGTGCGATACTTCCCTGTATATCATAAGGGGCAAGCCGCTTGTCAAAACTAAGCGAACTATTAAATTCGTCCGCCAACTTGTCCAATGACCCGTCAAATACTCCCGCCCATTTTTTCATGGTGTTATTTTCTCCTTGTTGATAAACAATAAATCCCGCCAATCTTTAGGAAATCCAGTTTTTGAGTGAATAATGCTGATAAAAGATGGACTAAAAGTTTTTATGCAGTCAAAAGCTTTTATGAAAACTTGTAAAAGTTCATTAAAATCATCTGCATCTTGCAAATAATACATACTACAAACAAAAGCAAAAAGACCAGATGCTTTATCAGAATTACAATGAGTATTGACCAAATGTTTTTTAGAAAAAGAATTGTGAGGCATAAAGTCAAATAATCGTTGATCATGTGCGCAAAGATTTCTAAAAAGATTAACGATTTTTAAGCTAGTTATAATATCTTTTGGAAATATATTTTTTTTAAGCTGACGAGATAAATCCTTTGCGATAGTGCTTTGTAGACCTTGGTTAAGACAGCGATAGAGCCTACTAATTTGACCGAAAGAAAGGATATTCGCTAAAATCCAAGGGGGTGGCAACATTCGTCCCTGCGTTTTATATTGCCTTACAAGAGGGTTTTTGTTTTCATTTTGACGAGCAATTTCGCAATGAATACCTTCCAACAACTCGGAAGCTTTTAACACACATTCAGGATTGAAAAAGTCTATATTGAGATAATCATACTCGCCATATTTTTGAGCGATATGATACATGAGTTTAGATTTAATGTTGCGTTCGACAATTATCATAAACTTAAAAAGCTCATGCCGTAAAAGTTTGTCGAAACTCCACAACGCTTTTATGTTGTCGAAGCCAATGCCATGTATGTATTTTTTGTTGTTGGTGGAATTGTCAATAAAAATATCTGAGTAACCAGTTATAACATTATAATAATCATTGCGTTCTAAAAACGAACGAACAGCCAGTTCATCTTTTATTTGCAATCCACGACTCTTTAGAGCCGCAATTTGTTCGTCATAAGTCTTAAACTCTTTCATTGGTTGAAATAAAGAAAAAAGCCTGGGATTGCTCCCAGACATCTCTCCGTCTATGGGCCTCGCAGGTGTCCATAGAGCGATCACTACTAGTATAGTACAATATTGCAAAAAAGTTGTCAAGCATTTTACATTATTTTTTTGAAAAAATTATTTTTTACTTTTCTTTAGTCGTGACCCCAATTTGGTTGCTCTTACTTTAAGAGGTAGTCCGATTAGGTTAATGAATCCTTCTGCGTCTTTTTGGTTGTAGACTTCGTCTTCGCCAAAGGTTGAGAGGTCGTGGTCGTATAGAGAGTAGGGGCTTTTTGCTCCTGCGGGGGATATGCGACCTTTGAATAGTTTGAGGCGGGTGACACCTGTGACGGTTTCTTGAGTTTTGTCAACAAACGCCATTAGGGCTTCCATAAGCGGAGTGTACCACATTCCGTCATAAACAAGCTCGCCGAATTTGATTGCAAGCATTGCCTTATAATGGGCGGTTGCTCTGTCAAGAGTAAGTTCTTCTAGGTTTTGATGTCCGGCAAAAAGGATTTCGCCACCGGGGGTCTCGTACACACCACGGGATTTCATACCGACAAGGCGGTTTTCGACCATATCGGCAACCCCGACACCGTGTTTTGCTCCGATTTCGTTAAGTTTGGTCAAAATATCAATAGGGGATAACTTTTTGCCGTTTACCGCTACAGGCACACCTTTTTGCCATTCTATCTCGACATACTCCGGCTTATCGGGAGTTTTGGCTATAGGATTGCTTATCATAAGCAGGTCGTCCTTAGGCTCGTTCCACGGGTCTTCAAGGTCTGCACCCTCGTGTGACAAATGCCACAAATTGCGGTCCATACTGTAAGGACGCTTTTTTGTTACAGGGACATCAAGCCCCCTAGCTTTGGCATAATCTATGGCTTGCTCACGAGAGCGGATATCCCAAATTCTCCACGGAGCGATAATCTTAAGCTGAGGAGCCAGTGCTTTGATGGTCAACTCAAAGCGGACTTGGTCATTACCTTTGCCCGTCGCTCCGTGACAAATAGCCTCGCAACCTTCTTTAAGAGCAATCTCTACAAGCCTTTTGGCGATAAGAGGTCTTGCAATACTTGTGCCGAGTAAATATTTGCCCTCGTATATTGCGCCCGCTTTGAGAGTAGGATAGCAAAAGTCGGTGACAAACTCCTCTACCACATCTTCTATATAAATCTTGCTTGCACCGCTTCTGATAGCTTTTTCATTAAGCGGAGCAAGTTCTTCGCCTTGTCCCACATCTATGGCAATGGCGATAACTTCGCAATCGTAATTTTCTTTGAGCCACGGGATAATAATCGTGGTATCAAGCCCGCCGCTGTAGGCAAGGGCAATCTTCATTTTTGACATCAGGAAACCTCCGGTTTTTAGTTAGGATTTAGGAATTAGAAATTAGGAATTTTTGTCAAAGTATCACTTGACAAAAGCTAATATTTATTATACAATAAAAGATATAGCAAAAGCAAGTGTTTTGACGCTATAGAAAAAGCGTATTGAGATAAAGAATGGGGTTGCTAGTTGTAGGGGGAAGTAGGGTAAGCAAGGCATACCTAAAAAGAGGATAAAACAAGCACATATTAGGGATAATCGCTAAAAAGCCTATATAACAGTCAAGACCACCAGCTTAGCTGGTGGCTTGAGGGAGCCCCACGAGGGCATAGGACATTGCTGAGAGCCAGAGCCTAAAGGCTCTTTGAAAGAAGCCGCTAACCGCACTATGATATCACAGCTTGCCGCTAAAGCGACTTTTTTACTTGCTTCCTTTTACTTCCTCACCCGTAAACGGGTCGATATATTCTTTCATCGACATTTGTTCGTATTGATGGTCTTCGTGGATTTGCTACGAAGCACCGAAGGTATTGAGGATATATTCCGCTATGGCTTTCTTGTTCTTGCCTACCGTGTCCACATAAATAACCCCTGCACCAAAAAAGCCTGTTTCCATACTTGTATTTCATGTTGGCGAATTTATCAAACACCATTAGGCTGCTCTTGCCTTTTAGATACCCCATGATTTGTGATACACTAAATTTTGGCGGTATGCTGAGTAGCATGTGTATGTGGTCTTTGCATGCCTCGGCTTCAATTATTTCTACTCCCTTGTATGCGCATAGCGTACGGAGTATTTTGCCTGTCTCATTCTTTACCTTTCCATAGATTATTTGCCGTCGATACTTCGGAGCAAATACCACATGGTCGAAGACCAAGCGAAGCGTCTATTGACATCTCCACTTACTATGTGCTAAACTACTGGCAGAGTCTTTTTGGCTCATTTGTTTGTTCCTCCTTTGGTTCATAGTGCGGTTTGGCGACCTACTATATTCTACCAAAGGAGGAACTTTTTTCAAAATGCATAGCTAAAGCTTTTTTGAACCACCGGCTCAGCCGGTGGTTTACTGTTTCACAAAAGAGCGTCACCGAATAGAATTTCGATGACGCTTTTTGTTTGACTCACCTAGATGTTTTGAGCAGCTTGAGCAAAAGAAAGCACAGCTTTAATATAGATAGCAAAGTTAAGTAGCGCAAGTCTCAGATTTTTTATTCTCTCTAACGGACTTGAGATGTAGCCGCTTATCTCTATAGAACTTAGTTTTTACAGAGAATTAGTGCAAAAATACTTTAACGATAAAGTTTGTTTGGTGTGATAAATGCTTGCTTTTGTCATGGTTTTGTATTATAATATATGGTATTATGAACAAAAAAATTATTATGACAGAAGTAGTTGATATTGGTGACCCTCACATATTGCCTTATGATGGCAAGTATTATATGTATGCCACGAGCCATAAGACAGGATTTAAGGTTTGGGTGAGTGATGACCTTATCGAATGGGAAGATAAGGGGTTATGTTATTACGAGTCTAAGTGGGGATATGAAAATTTTTGGGCACCAGAAGTGTATTTTTATGAGGGCAAGTTTTATATGTATTTTTCGGCAAGGTGGAATAAGAATAAAAGTTTGCGTACAGGTGTTGCTATGGCGGATTCGCCGTTAGGGCGATTTGAAGATATAAAAGGTCAGCCGATGGATTTTGGGTATGCGGCGATTGACGGTAGCGTCTTGTTTGATGATGACGGCAAAAAATATTTTTATTACGCAAAAGATTGTTCGGAAAATGTAGTTGACGGCAAGAATACTAGTCAAATATATGTGGTCAAGCTAAATGGCGATATGATAAGCACTGATGGTGAGCCTATAATAGTGTCAACCCCTGACAATGACTGGGAACTAAAAGACGAGGAATGGCGTTGGAATGAAGGTCCTGTGCTTCTCAAGCGAGATGGCAAATACTACTTATTTTATTCGTCAAGTCCTTTTTGGAGTCCTAATTATTCTGTTAATTATTCGGTGAGCAAAACCCCATTTGGACCTTTTGTTAAGGCTAAAGAAAACCCTATTCTCAAACAAATTGAGGGTAAAATTTCTGGTCCGGGGCATAACAGCTTTTTTGAGACCTTTGACGGGCAGCTAATGACAGCATATCATATCCATACAAATATGGACAAGCCCGACGGCAACAGGCGCGCATGTATAAGTAAGGTCTTTTTTAAGGATGGAAAGCCAGTTATTGATTACAAATGAAAAAGCGAATTACAATTAAAGATGTGGCGACGGAAACTGGACTTTCTATGCAGGCGGTTTCTCGTGCATTGAGAGGCAAAGACGACATTCCGCCCGCCACGCGTAAAAAAATTCTTGAGACAGCAGAGCGGCTTGGGTATGTAAAAAATTTGGCAGCAAGCGCACTCAAGGCTGGACATAGTCGACTAATTGCAGTTATTTATGATAATTTACTTAATCCGTACTTTTCTATAATGACTGCATATTTGCAAGATTCGTTCAAGAATCTTGGTTATTCAATACTTATAGTTACAGCACCGCATGGACGGATAACTAAAGAAGTATTTTTTTCGACGGTTTCGAGAGGTGTCGATGGAATTATAACTTTTTTAGAGCCGAGTGCTGAGGTGGGTTCGCTTGCTATGTCTTATGGGGTTCCTATAATCTTATTGGGGCGAAGTGCGGCTTGTGGTAGAATAGATTATCTCAAGACTGACGACCGCAAAGGCGGAACACTTGCTGCAGCACATCTTGTCAAGGCAGGGTGCAAAACACCTTTGTGCGTTATCGAGAAAATGGATATGACATGCGCGCAAGATAGGTTTGATGGGTACAAAGAAGAGCTGACAAAATTAGGGCTTTTTGACCCAAAAATGGTCATTGTATTAGAAAATATCACGCCCGAACAAGCATATGCAACCATAAAGAATAGTGGAATTGTGCCTGATGGGATATTTTGTTTTAATGATCTTATAGCTTTTGATATAATCAATTCTGCAAAAAAAGATGGGGTAAATATTAAAGTTGTGGGTTATGATAATATACAAGAGGATATAAATATACCTTATAGACTAACAACAATAGGCTCAGACAAAAAACAAATGGCGACAGTTGCGGCAGAGGTTTTGATTTGCAAAATAGAAAACCCTGAAATGCAAAAAAAGTCTTTTCAAAAATTACATGATGTATACTTGGTAGAAGGTGAGAGTGCTTAGTTTTGTCAGCTCAAATACCAACAAAGCAACTCAAAAAAAATTTCAAAAAAGTTGAAAATTTTTTGCAAAAGGTATTGACAAACAAAAAAATGTATGGTATAATATATACATTACTTTAACGATAAAGTAAATTTGCACATAATTCTAAGTGTAGAAATTGCTTGATACAAAAGGGTACCCTTTTGTATAGATTAGACACTAATGTCTAATCTATACAAAAGGGTACCCTTTTGTATAGATTAGACACTAATGTCTAATCTATAAAGAATCTTGACAAGTTTGAGGTAAAAAATTAAAATGAAAAAAAGATTTATAACAATTTTATTATCATTGGTGCTAGCTATGTCTGTGTTTTCGTTTGTGGCATGTGTAGACAGACGGACGGATGTTCCATTGACGCCAGTTGAATTTGATGATACTGCAATTATAGAAGTGTTTGAAACTGCAGGTTGGACTATGGGCAATCAACTGCAACAAGATGGATTGCTAATAACTGCCGATAATACAACAGGCGGTATGCTTAGGTTTTTTGTTGCTAGAAGCAACTCGCTTGCCGAAGCTAGGCTTGCTTATTGGCAAGAAAAAATTCAGGAACTGCCGGGAGTTGATCATGTATTTATCAGCGGATTCTTAGTTTGGTATGGCACTATTGATGCACTAAGCATTATCAATAGTATTGAATTGCCGAGACCTGGACGCCCGTTACCTGAGCCACGAGACCCAAGATTGGCGGTTCCGATTGATTTTTGGGGATGGGGAGATCCAGACGAAGTTGAGGTTTTTCGTCCGCTTGTAGAGCAGTTTAATGAAATGTACAGAGGGCATATCAGAGTCAATTATAGACAAATAAATTCCAATGTATATGTAGGTCAAGCATTTTTGGGATTGCAGTCTGCTCGTCCGCCAGATGTCGTGTATGTTGGTGATGGTGATATAAAGCACTGGGCAAGCTTGGGTCTTTTGTTAGAGTTAGATGATTTTTTTGATGAGAGTCCATATTTGGATCCAAGAGATATATGGCCGAGTGCACTTGATAGATATCGTATTAACACCACAACAATGGAGGCTGGTGGGGACAACCCGTTATTCGCCGTGCCAAAAGATATAGGTCCTTCCGTTATATATTACAATATTGATGCTTTTGAGGCAGTGGGTGTTAGAATTATCAGTGTGGATGCCGAATCAATTGCGGCATTTAATGCAGGTGCTCCCGATCTTACTGGACGCACAAGGACAGAAATAGGAATTCCAGCTGGTGTTGCAATTGCGGCAAGAGGCTTTGACCCCGAGCATAGGATATTTAATAATCGCATAGCAATGGATTGGGATGAGCGTGATGTGCTTGCAAAACTTCTTACAAGCGAACATGGTCACAACCCTCAGTCTCCTACGAGATTCGGATACTTTACTGAATGGTGGTTTGCGTATGGTTGGAGCGTGGGTGGTGATGTTATTAGATTTGATGAGGAGTCAGGAAATTGGAGATTTACTTTAGGTTGCACTCATCATATGTGGCTTGCAACTGATGGAACTTTTCATCGATATGAGGCAGATGCTGGTGAAGGTGCTATTGAGATGAGATACTCTCAGCGCCAAGCATTTGAGCGTTTTGTAAGTTTGACAAAAGCTCCCGGAACACAAGTAGGAAGCATGCAGGGTCTTGGCATCACTCCTCTCAGTGAGTTTGAAGGTGTTTCGTCAGGTCTCTTTACTCGGCAAGATGTTGCTATGTTTGTCGGAATAAGAGCTGCAACTGTTCCTATAAGACGCCTTGCAAACTTTAGATGGGACGTTGCTCCTTTACCTGTAGCCCCTGGTGGGGGTATAGAGTCAGGACATTCAGGTAGTATGGGTTTTGGAATAAGTGCAAGGACTACAGTTCCAGAGGCAGCTTTCCTATTTACCGAATTTCTTGCTGGACGACTTGGGCAGGCAGCGCAAGCTGAATCTGGCTTTAATATTCCTAATCAAATTTCGCTAGCTAATTCTGATGTGTTTTTACAACCTGATCAGCATCCGCGCAACTCTTCTATATTCTTGCGTGCTGCAATGGTGCAAGGTCCGGGAGATTGGTGGTATTTGCAAGATAATGCTTGGATAAATCAATGGGCACCTATACTTAACGGTGAAGTGCGAAATAATCAGAGAACAATTGAAAGTTTCTTTGATCTGGTAACTGACAGAACAAACACAGCACTGGAAAGATACACCTAGCAAGCTTCTTAAAGAATTTACAAACAATATTTTATGATACAAACAAAGCTTAAAAAAAGGACAAAATATGGCAAAGAAGGCGTTGCTGGAATATTTTTTGCGATGACGCCGATTCTAGGGTTTTTGATATTTGGACTCGCGCCGATGTTTTTGGCTGTTACAATGAGTTTTATGGATATACCCGGATATATGCTAAACAGAGGTGCTTTTGTAGGATTCGAGAATTATAGTCGGTTATTTCAAATGGACCAGTTTTGGAGGAGTATAAGGGTTACGCTAGTTAATGGAGTTACTATGCCGATATCTCTTATACTTGCACTTATTGTAGCTAATTTTCTTAATCGCAACAAAGTTGGAACAAAACTATTTCGCACAGTATTTTTTATTCCTTTTGTTTGTAGCGCAGTTGCGGTTGCTATGATGTGGCGCTGGATGTTTAATACCGAGTTCGGAATAATTAACAACATCATTACATCTTTTGGCGGCACGCGTCGTAATTGGTTAGGTAATCCTACTTATGTAACTTGGGCAATGATTATATCTGGTGTTTGGGGAGGAATGGCTTTCGGCATATTATTGTTTTCTGCGGCACTTCACAATGTCCCTAAGGCATATTATGAGGCCGCAAAAATTGACGGAGCTGGTAGTGTTAGGCAGTTTTTTAGTGTTACTTTGCCAGGGATTAGTCCCACAATGTTTTTTTTGGTGACATTAGGCATAATAGGTATGCTTCAGGACTTCACACGCTTTTATGTTATGCTTGATTTAGGGGCGGGTAATAACGCTGGTCTTACAGCAGTATTTTTATTGTACCGCATGGCTTTTGTAGATAATTTCACATATGGGATAGCAATGGCGTCCGCTCTTAGTATTGTGTTAGCAATAGGGATAATTATTGTTACACGAATCAATTTTATTCTTTCTAAATGGTGGGTGCACTATGAATAATAATACAACTATAGGCACTACAACCGAATTTAGGATGGGTGCGAAGCGTGCTCAAATATTACGCTCAATTTTGGTGTTTGGATTTCTTGTGTTTTTCGCACTTATTGTACTTATTCCGTTTTATATTATCTCAATTACTGCTTTTATGACTGAAGCGGAGGCGGCATCCACAGGGTTTTCGTGGTGGCCACGAGAGGGCTTTTCTTTAGCCGCTTTTGACACCGTACTATTTCGTGATATAACTGGCGGAACCGCTGGAGGCTCGACTGTAATGAGGGGTTTTATAAACACTCTTATTGTAGTAATTCCTCCCACAATTATAGGATTGTTTACGTCCGCATTATCGGGGTATGCTTTTGCAAAGATGCGTTTTCCGCTAAAAAAAGTGTTTTTTACGATATTGCTTTTTACAATGATGATACCGGGTGTTATAATGCTTGTGCCGACATTCATCATTTACGATATTCTTTGGTTGACAGACACATACTTTCCGCTGATGGTACCGGGAATGTTTGGAGCGGCGGCAGCGGTGTTCTTTTTGAGGCAATATTTTTATGGTATTCCCACCGAACTTGTAGAGTCTGCAAAAATTGATGGCAAGAGTCACTGGGGAATCTTTTGGACAATAATGGTTCCTCTTTCGGGTGGTGCTTTGGCAGCACAAGGGATACTTGGTTTTGTCGGCGGATATAACGATTTTATGGGACCATTGATATATATTCATTCGGTTAATCGCTGGACTCTTCAATTAGCATTAAGTAATATGACTGGATTCCACAATCATAATTGGGCGGTTATTGCAGCAGGTACTGTTATCGCACTAATTCCTATGCTCATAATTTATATTGTCGCGCAAAGATTCTTTATTGAAGGAATCGCAACAACAGGTCTAAAAGTTTGAAAAAGACCTGCAAAAATAAAAAACTAAAATATAGGAGACAACTATATGAAAAAAAGACTATTAATACTATTGAGTATCGCCATGGCATTAATGCTAGGTGCATGCGGTTTTCTACCCAGTTCTGCTAATAGGGGTGGAGACCAAATTCCAGATTGGGTGCCGCATACAGAAATGGCAATGCCAAGCAATGCGTATCATGACCAAATGGACGGGGTAATAAATCGAAGTTTATTTGCATATAACGAGCTAACTGCCCTTGCTCCAGACCCATCAGTTATTTATTCGCATACAGGCGGTGATGGTGGTTGGTTTTATATGTATGGAACCTCGGATGATATCGGAACCAATGGCTTTCAGGTATGGCGTAGTCGTGACCTGTCCTTATGGGAGGATATGGGACCTGCGTTTTTGCCTCGTAGAGACGGGTGGGCAATTGAAAATCATTGGGCACCTGAAGTAATTTATCATGCAGGATACTATTTTCTATTTTATAATGCGTGGGAAGATGATCGTCCTTATCGTAGGCATGCCATAGGACTTGCCGTAGCAAGACATCCGCTAGGACCGTTTATTGCTGTTAATGATGGCTTGGCACCACTTTTTGATGCAGACAATCTGCCTGACACAGTAATTGTCGGGCACAATCCAGTTAGACGCATTAGAGGGCAAGCACTTATTGATGCATCGCCATTTATTGACAATGTTTGGTGTTCGACTGCTAATAGTTATATCTATAGATACTATTTGTTTGTTACTGCAGATGTTCAATTGCCAACCAATCAAGCAGGTCATCCGGGAGGAGGAGGGTTAAATGCCTCGTCACAATGGGGCATGGAACTTACTTTTATCCCTGGTAACGGTGATGATATTTTCCCGACATTTGCACCTATTTACGAAACAACAGTTCAAATCACTAGAACCAACTTTGCAAGAGTTGATTCTGCTAGCCCAATGGGTTATGTTGATGTTTTGCGTAATGCTCAGTTCCAAAATTATACTAACGAAGGTGGTTTTTTATGGAGACATGATAAGCCGGACGGTACGCCTCAGTATTTCTTTACTTTTTCTGTTGCACAGTTTTGGATGCCTCAATATAGTGTTATGCAAGCAGTAGGACCGACTCCTTTAGGACCTTTTGAAAAAGTGCCTATAAGAGACGGCGGATTATTACTCACCGGCTGGAATATTGGAGATGCAGGTAATTGGGATCAAAATGCCGATGCTTGGCGTTCTCTTGAAGTTTTTGGCGGAGCAGGACACCACTCTTTTGTAAGAGCTGGTAACGAACTTTTTATAGCTTATCATGTTATTACAGGATTTTGGACTTTCCCTTACAGCCCTATCAGGCATGCGGCAGTTGACAGAGTGCAATTTATCGAAAACAGTGCTGGTCAGACAGTAATGTATATCAACGGACCAACCAAGTCAATACAACCCCTGCCATATGCAGTCAGCGGATACAAAAATTTAGCACTTGATGCAACATTTAGTGTGCCGACAACGGGAGTTGGCTCTATAGCAGTAGGCTCTTCAATTGAATATCTTAATGACGGATTATTCCTTAATCATTCGTTTAATCGTCACTTGATAGGTGAGACGATGTTTAACGGCAATAGCACTGTGATTACTGTTGATTTTGACGAGTATGTGGATGTGCGGTCGGTAATGATTTATAACGCTCATTTTTTCGAAAATTCATTTGACCAGATTAATAGGGTTTCATTTCGGACTCGTATAGATGATGAGCAGGGCAGACCACTTTTGGATGGTTTGTTGCATATTAATAATCTTAGATTTGATTGGGACAGACATACGATCGAAACCACTCGAAGCCTTCCGTCAGAGCAATTCATTATAAATCCTGGTAGTGCGGCAGTTGCTGAGTTTAATGCTATCAGAACAAATCAAATAATAATAGAAGTTAGCAGGGGAGCCTTAGCTATGGCTCATGTGCCTGGGGCAAATCTGGTTATACCTGAGATTGTAATCTTGGGTATAACTGTGACTTAAACAAAGGGATAGGAGGAAAAATCATGAATAAAAGAAAAATCAGTAAAATTGTTTTGACATGTATAATCGCCTTTGTTTTTGCTTTCGGAAGCTTTGGATGCAGGCGAAATGTTGAACCAGGTAGTTTTACGCTTACTGTAAATACTCAAGGTGCAGGAACTGGAGAAGTATCCGCAAGTCCGACTGGCACCGAATTTGAGGAAGGTGTGCCGATTACGGTAACGGCATCGGCGGCATTAGGCTCAGTATTTGAGGGGTGGTTTGAAGGTAATGAGCGGAAGTCGACAGCACTGGTCTATAATTTTTATATGCCTGCGCGGGATTTAACATTATCCGCAAGGTTTGCTTTAGATGCAAATCTAATCTTTAACTTGAATATTATTGTAGACCAACCCAATATGGGAATAGTCTTATATGATGCTGACTGGATAGTGGATGGAACGGCTGTTGCAGGACATATGACAGTGCTTACAGCGGTGCCAGAGATGGGACATAGCTTTGTGGGATGGTTCGCAGAGGATGGCGAGCAACTTTCAAGTGAACTAATTTATGCATTTACTATGCCGGCAAATGATTTTACAATTATAGCAAGGTTTGTCCGTGATTTGATACAGTCGGCAGTTGCAGTTGCTAATGAAGGTGGAGGAATACCCACTGGTTCTGGCACCTTTGTAGAAGGCAGTTCGGTAACAGTTACAGCGACCCCTAATGAAGGTTGGCGTTTTTCTCATTGGACTGAATATGGGGCAACAGTGTCTACAAATGCAACCTATACCTTTGTTATGCCTGCACATGCTCGTAATTTGGTAGCTGTGTTTACACAAATTATCACATATGCGATAACAGTTTCTAACTATGGATTTGGTACAGTAGTGGGTGGCGGTAGTTTTGAGGTGGGAACCCCTGTGTCACTTACTGCAACACCTAATACTGACAACCGTTTTGTAGGTTGGCGTGAAGGAGTAGCGTCCGAAATAATATCTATAGTTAATCCTTTAGAGTTTAATACACCTGCAGGCGGACGCACTTTAGTAGCTGTATTTGAATCAGATACTTATGCTATGATTATTACGACTGTCGGAGCTGGTAGTGTGACTGGTAATCCAGGACCTGTTTCAGCAGGCACATCTATAACGCTTACAGCAAATCCTAATGTTGGGATTGGTGCTAGTTTTATAGGTTGGTACGAGAATAATATCAGGGTATATAGCAGCCTCATATATACTTTCAGCATGCCAGTTGGTGGGCGTACTTTAGAAGCGAGATTTACATCGCCTGTGCCGACCTATACGGCTAATGTTACGGTTACTCCTACAACGGGAGGTAGTGTTACTGGCAATCCGGGAGGAGTTGAAGCAAATACCGCAATAGAGTTAGTTGCAGTATCTGCCGCAGGATATCGCTTTGTAGGCTGGCGTGAAGGGGTTGCGACGGAGATAATATCTCCTAACGCTACTTTGACATTTAATATGCTGGTTGGGGGTCGCACTTTAGTGGCTGTTTTTGAGCTTGATGTATATCTTGTTTCACTTAGCACTTCTGGCATCGAAACACCTGGTTTAGGAATAGGTGCGGGTTCTGTAAGTGGCGGCGGAACTATGATTTCAGGAACAAATGTGACAGTAGTTGCAGCACCTGCTACAGGCAGTCGTTTTGTGCATTGGCTAGACGGTGGAAATATTGTATCTACAACAGCATCATTTACTTTTGAGGTGACAAATTCTCGTAGTCTTGTAGCAATATTTGAACTTGACCTCGTTACAGTTTCTATCACTCATACTGGCAGTGGTACTGTGGCTGGTGGTGGTGGATTTAGTAGCGGAATGACCGCAACACTAACGGCTACGCCTAATGCTGGTAATCGTTTTGTCGGTTGGTTTGTTGCGGATACTCTTGTATCGGCTAACACTTCTTACAGTTTTGTAGTTACAGAAAATATCGCTGTAGTAGGAAGATTTGAAACAATAGGATTTAGTTTGCCGGATTATGTAATTCCTCCAGATCGTGAGATGCATAACTGGAGGCGTGCGCTTTTGCCTGTTGCAAGAGAGGACGGATTTGAGGTTGACGGAATATTTGATGAGGATGAATGGCAACGAGAGTATGATTATGTTTATTGCACTGAGTACGGTGGCGATATATATCAACAAGTCGGCGGTCAAGTGCCCATTACTTTTACTAGAACTATCGGCGGATATGAGTTTGAGATGGAGCTTACCACTTATTTTGGTGTGCGTGGATTGCATGTTATGACAACAGTCATAACAGGAGGACAGAGAGTTGCATATGATCCATCAAATACAATATACAACAATACTTCTGTTATACTAAATATTTCTCCTGATGCTGACCTTACTATTAATACAATTCAACTTAGGGTAGGTCTCACAGGGCGTCAAGAACAGTGGTTTGGTCGTCGCAGTGCAGATGGATATCCGTTTGCTAGAGGTGTTGTTCCATCAGTTTCTATGGTTCAGCATGTGCTTAATGATGGGAGTTTTCAACCTTTTACCTATATGGGTGAAGTTAGAGAAGATGCTACCGCAGGGTTGCGCGGGTTTAATGTTGAGACTTTTATGCCGTGGACTTCGATGGGATTAACGCAAGCTCCAGCACTAATACGCATCATGCCTGAGCTTAATGTGTCTATCCAATTTGGTCAAGGTCGTAGCGGTATGCTAGTACCTCCAGGGATGGCATTCAACGCTCCTGCAACATGGGCAAGATTTGATGTGGGTGGTTACAGTCACGCAGTAGTCGACGGAATGATTGATGTTGACGGTGACCTTAGTGACTGGGAAGATCTTGATGCTTTCACTCCAGAAAGAGCTGTAGAGGTTAAAGCTATTCCCTATGACGATAATCGTGGTTATACTATTTGGTCTTTCTTGGGCGAGCATGGTCTGTTTATTGCTCTTGTAGCACATCATAATCACTTCAATGAAGGATATGGGGATACAGGTCAATATTATCACACACAGTGGTATCGCAACACTAACCTTGAGATTTGGTTTAATACTGCTTTGAATGCTGCCAACAGTCGTATTTATACTCATCGTTGGGTAGCCCCTAATGGCAGAAGTTCGCCAGCTCTTACAAGTGCATGGGTAACAGAAGACCGTGGCGTTGGAACCCCAGAGAATCCTCGCTTTACTTCGACAATTGAGATATTTATGCCTAGAAGCGAAATTCCGAGAGGAATATTCTTAGAGGGAACAGAAGACGAGCATGTTTATATCAATTTCAACTTCAGGACAGGTTCTGGTGCAATGAATTACGAGCAACTTACAATCAATCGTGCCGGTCGTGTTTTGCCTGGGCAGACTCAGTGGAGACCATTCTATCATCATCATGACATTCAAAATCAAATCCCTGTATTTAATGACGGGATGCATGGGTTAGGTAATGCAGGAGACCGTCTTGCAAGAGATTACAACAATACCGAGAATATTGTTATTGATGGAGATTTGTCAGATTGGGCTGGTAGAGAAGCATCGTCTATCAGTTTAGGCAATCTTTCTACCGCTGGCATAACGACTAATGGTATAACTTTCTGGGCTTTCTTGGGTGTTGACGGGTTGTATCTTGCGGCAAGAGCGTTGCATACTCATCACAGAACTGGTAGCGACACATGGCATCACAATACCAACTTTGAATTCTTTATCAATGGTCGCCATCAGCACTTTGTTAATCCATACTGGAGCAGCCCTTATGTTCAAGCTGTAATGGCAACCTTGCCTCCGGGTATTGGGGCAGGAGAGTCAGGAGTAGCAGGACATTATCTGTCTACGGTCGAGATGTTTATTCCTAATGTTGTTTTGGCTAGATTTGGTGGGGTATCTGAGGCTGGCACATCTAATGAGCATATAAGAATAGGTTTTGCTGCAGGTATGGGTAATAGTAATATGGCACACACTCAATTGATGGGCAATACAGATTTGATACGGACTTCTGGATGGTGGACATCGGGTTATAGGGCTTCTTTCTCAGGCTCTATTGGCGGAATGACACATGGAGGACCGTATGTTCTTGTGCACCAACATTTTGTGTACAATAACGAGATTAGGACTACTGTAAGATAAAAAATTATTTTTGAGCTTTGTTGTGCTTTGAAAGAAGGGGCAGAAAAAACTTCTGCTCTTTCTTTATTTTCAGACTTAACAGAGTAAAGCTAAATCACAAAAAATTAACAATAAGAGGATTATTAATATATGAAACTAAAACATACTAAGTGTTATATCAAAAATTATCCGAGACCGCAGTTTGTGCGTCCTGATTGGCTTGACCTTAATGGCGAGTGGGACTTTGCTTTTGACGATGCTAATATTGGGGAGCGCAAAAGCTGGTATAAGAGATTTGAGACGGTTGGTAGTGCCAAACGCAAGATTACGGTGCCTTTTAGTTATCTTAGTCCAAAAAGCGGAATAGGGGACGAAACTCGGCATGATAATGTTTGGTATAGTCGTGTAATTGATATTCCCAAAACTAAGCTTGCTCTCGGACAAGCCGTTATACTTAATTTTGAGGGTTGCGACTATGTAACTAAGGTTTGGGTTGGTGGCGAATTTGTCGGTAGTCATAAGGGGGGGTATACCCGCTTTAGTTTTGATATTACCCGCTATCTTAAGACTGGCAAAAATGTTATAACTGTCAAGGCGGAGGATTCTTTTGCCGCCGACAGACCTCGTGGCAAGCAAAGGTGGCAGCCCGAAAATTTTGGGTGCTGGTATCAAGAAACAACAGGGATACATAAGCCTGTTTGGATAGAATATGTTTCGGTTGTACGACTAAGCGAAGTAGAAATTGTTCCTAATTTTGATGATTTGAGTGTTGACTTTTGTTTTGCGGCAGAGGGTGTAGGGTCTTTGGATGCTAGTGTAGAGGTTGATATAGAATTTAACGGCAAACTCATTGCTAAAGCAAGCACATTGTTGTCATCCTCTCGTACGAGGCTGACAGTTGCCCTTAATTCTGACAATATGGAGTGGGAGACCGAGCTTTGGTCGCCTAACGCACCACGCTTATATGATATTGTTTTTAGACTTAAGGACAAGGGCGGAAAAGTGACGGATACTGTGGGCTCATATTTTGGATTACGCAAATTAGAATGCAAAAATGGAGGGCTTTGGCTTAATAATGGTCCGCTTTATCTCAAAATGCTTCTTGACCAAGGTTATTGGAGTGATGGTCATCTTACACCACCCGATGAAGAAGCTCTTGAGACGGATGTGCGTTTGACTTTAGAAGGTGGTTTTAACGGCATACGAAAGCATCAAAAAATAGAGGACGAGAGATTTTATTATTACTGCGACATTATGGGTCTGGTTGTTTGGTGTGAGATGCCTTCGCATTTTAGCTACAATCAAAATGCTGTGACTTCTGTTATAGAGGAGTGGAGCAAGGTTGTTATTCAAATGCGTAATCACCCGTCAATACTCACATGGGTGCCTTTCAACGAAAGTTGGGGTATCAAAAATGTAGCGTCAGATATTTTTCAGCAAGACTTTACCGAATCCGTGTATTACCTTACTAAGACACTTGATGGGGAGCGTCGTCCTGTTATTAGCAATGACGGATGGGAGCATACTCGTAGCGACATTATCACCATCCACAACTACTGCGAGTTCGGTGACGGAATCGACTACGCTTATGGCGATATGGACAAGACTTTGAGCGACTCGTTTACATTAGGCGGAGTGCCTCGTGCCGTCTTTGCCGATGGTTACGAATATCGTGGTGAGCCAGTTATAATTTCCGAATTTGGTGGCATAGCATACGCTAAGGACAAAGAAAAAGGATGGGGCTACGGCAACACCGTCTCTGACCAAAAAGCGTATCTAGAGCGCCTAGAAAGCCTTGTAGATGCAATCAAAAAACTACCATATGTGTGTGGCTACTGCCTAACCCAAACAACAGATGTAATGCAAGAAGTCAACGGCGTTTTTGATATGAAACGCAACCCAAAAGCCCCCCTAAAAGATATCAAAAAAATCAACGATGACAAATAATTCTTGCTATTAAGTATGAATCAAAAATCAAAAAAGCTTATATCACTTCAATATAAAATTCTTAGCAAAAAACAGCTAATAGCGATAGTTCTAGGCATCTTTTTTCTTGCAATAACGCTGCTTATAGCTCCTATTGTACTGATGTGGCTGTTTTTTGATGATTTTGGTATTACGCATGTTATTATTACGATAAGTATTAGTGTTGGAATTGTGTTGTCAATTATTGTTTGCTTTATTATTTGGGGGATTAGACGAGAAATCAAATTCAACAAAAAGGTCTCATTGTGGTTGCAAGATGCTGTTGAATTGAAAGCGTATTCACGAAAAGCTAATAGTAATCCCGATTTTGGGTATCCGTTTTTTATTAACTTTTTCTTGTTGATTTTTTATGCAATTTTTGGAGTTCCAATTGAAATAGAGTTAATACTATTCTATAATGGGAAAAAACAAGTAAAAGCAAGTGGACCTAAAAGATATGATAAGTATAGGCGTGTTTTTCAAAAATATTCTGACAGAATAGTTAGTGTTTTGTATTCACCAACTTATGATGAGGTTTTGTTGTTGATGGATGCAAAAGAAAACGGCGGTGATGTTAAGACTTATGATGAATATCTTGAAGAAACAGGATATGTGGATGAATTTAGGTCTGCAGTATCTAAATTAGCTATTGAATCAGCAAATAAAAAAGTTGAAAGTAACCCATGGGATAAATATATATGACAAAACTTCTCAAAAAGGAGGTTGCTTAATGAATAAAAAGCAAAAACACACTTCAAAGCAGAGCAAGGATAGATTTAGCCCTAAGTTTCATATAAGACCTGCTAAGGGGTATCTTAATGACCCTAATGGACTTGTGTACTACAGGTGAGTACCATGTTTTTTATCAGCTATATCCCAAGACTACAGCCAGTATCCACAAATAATAACTAACAATCAATATTAGTGGAAGCAAGTCTCTCAAAGTCAAGCCGTATAGGTTTGGCATTGAGAGGCTTTTGATTTGGTTTTCGGACAGTCTGTGGGGGGGGGGCAAAATAACACATCCCATTCCTTGTATATAGAGGGACTTTTATTTTTGAATACACGAGCGAGGTTAAGTGCGGTTATGCAAAACAGAAAGTGAGTGTGCTTAATGATGATAGGCGAAAAAGAGTGCAAAAAAATGATTCAAAAAGGGGAATAAAGCATATAAAAAGACAAGCAGGATAAGGGTGTGAATCAGTACGGGATTTCAGCCCTGTTTCATACCCACTAGTTTCGGCTATAGGGACACCCTATACCGATTTTAATAAAAACTAGGCAACAATAAAACCCCCGAAAAGATACAAAATATTTCCCTAATATAATAGGGGATGTATTATAAAAAGGCCAATGGATGGGTGAAAAGCAGTAAGGGATGAAAATTAGTATTAACATATGGAGGGACTAATTCTTTTTTGGGGTTAGCCTCACGGCAACTTAATAATAGATGTTTAAGCCGATTCTCAAGTTAAGAGAGTCGGCTTTTGCTAACTAAAAAAGGTCAAGGAGGATATTCAATGTTCAACACATCATAATTAGTTTCGTAAAGCGGAACAGTCAAAGCCCCGCAGGGCAAGTAGCCAAAATTGTATTTTGGTATAACTTGCTATACCAAAAGTCCGCTGTAGGCGTTTGGTATGCTTTCGCAAGCTATGAGGGTATCAACTTAATAAAGTAAAATTGGAGTGCAGAGAAACAAAGCCTCTGTGTCACTAAACTGTTTGGATGAGAATTAAGTCGAGAAAACTTTTTTAGTGTCGTGTGCGAAGGAAAAAGTCGAAAAGTATGGGTCAGAATGGGGTATAAACACAAAGTAACGAAAACAGCTAAACAACAAGAAAGGGAGAACGAAAATGAAAGAATTAAAAATTAACAAGAGATTTGAAGAACTAATAACACCACTTGGTGCAGAGGAATACACAGAATTGTATCAGAGCATTAAAGCGGATGGTTGCCGTGATGCCATAATAATATGGGATGGCATTATTGTGGACGGACACAATCGTCATAAGATTTGCAGAGAGCTGGATATTCCGTTTAATACTTTAGAAAAGGAGTTTGAGGATGAGGATTCTGTATTAGAATGGATAATGCGAAATCAGCTAGCACGGAGGAATCTAACAGATGTTGAGAGAGGGCGACTGGCATTGAGGCTAAAGGATATGATCGCAACGAGGGCGAGAGAAAACCAAGGGAAGAGAGTAGACCTTTTGGCAAATTTGCCAAAAGGTTATAATCCAATAGACACTCGCAAAGAGTTAGCCGAGATAGCAGGAATAGGAGAACGGACATTAGCAAAGATAAAAAAGGTAGACAATGAAGCCCCCGAAGCTATCCGTGAGGCGATGGGTAAAACAATATCAATAGATAAGGCATCAAGACTTAATAATATTTTAAGAGAAATTCCAGAAGACGAATGGGACGAAGAGGATATTTTAATCTTAGCGGAGTTAAGGGAAAAAGAGAAAAGGATATATTATGAGGAAAGGATTATAAAAAAGCTCCACAATATTTTATCCGCAGCTATAATAGATTACGAGTATATTTGTCAAGATAATGTATCTATTTATATGAAGAAGAGTCCTGTACCCGCTTGGGATGTAATGGATTCTATAGACAGTGGTATGGAGTGGATGCTTAAACTAAAAGAAATGTTTCAAGCAGAATCTTTAGCAAGAGGTGAGGTAAGAAGTAAAAAATATTAAAGTCGCAGATGCTGACTTAAACAGTACAGTTGTAATTAAATAGTAAAATAATCTCAAAAACTAATGGAGAAACTAAGAAGAATGAATAAAGCAAAAAAGCAAAGACGATACCCAACTCAAAGGGTCTACACAATAAAGGAAGGCTATGCAGGCACAAAAAAGCTAACAGATATTTTCATAGATTTGTTGTATTCAGTATATAAGAAAGAGCAAGAGATACCTCTGTACACCAACACAGACCACAAAGCAAGTTAATAAGAGAAACAGAGAAAGGCGGATTCCCCCGCCTTTTTCTTATTTCCTTTATTATTCACCAATATACAATTGACATGGTTGACAACAAGTGCTATACTAAGAACAAGCGATTATCCTTAGTATGCGTTGTTTCCAAACGGAGGTAAAAAATGGAACAACAAGG
>Ga0123355_10001688_pt1 | contig 30693 bp, 31 predicted proteins | sample TergutEmb28metaG_3_FD_89872 | JGI IMG/M metagenome (GOLD analysis project Ga0123355, IMG submission 89872) | Embiratermes neotenicus P1 segment gut microbial communities from Petit-Saut dam, French Guiana - Emb289 P1 | ecosystem: Host-associated > Arthropoda: Insects > Digestive system > Gut ... | reverse complement strand
TGCAAAAAGACTTGGATTGGTGGACTACGAACTAAACCAACAGATTTGGGCAACAATTAACCCCGACAATATAAATGTTTACGACAAAGAGTCAGGGATGCTTATCAAGCGAGCCACAGCTTAGTTCTTACGACAGGAGTAGCTTTCCTGTTAAAAATAAAAGTCCATAAATGATGCCGCATAATATCGTAGTACAGCGGCACAGAATAAAAAGGAGAAATCAAAATGTTAAAACTCAAAAGCAAGGTTTTCACAGTAGTGGCAATGGCTATCATGGCTGTGTTCGTTTTCGCAGCATGTTCATCCGGCGATCCCACGACACCTGTAGTTGCTCCAATAACCGATGCCCCTGCACAGTCAGCCGTTACAACACCAACCGAAACTGCCACGCCAGCAGAAGCCCCGGAAGAAGAAACTCTGGCAACTATCCAATCAACACTTGTTAACAACACGTTAGGCGTTCTGTTCGACGAAACCACTGGCGAGTTTATAATGCCAAACCCAACCAACGATTGGGCAGCGGCCAACATCGACCATTTTATTTCTTATGAAGAACTTGTTAGGCGTGCATTGGAAGAAGGCGAGGTAAACTGGGTAACATCTGGTAGTCGCGGCCCGGAAGCGGCAGAGGAATTTATGGCACTTTACCCCGGTATTACTGTAAACATTATTAACATGGGAACCTCTGACGCACTGACACGCTTCCCAATAGAACATGCGGCGGGAATGTTTAACATGGATGTAATGAGAATGGCGGATGCCGAAGGCGTTATTTATAACGAATTCAAGGCAAGAGGCCTTATGCACAGTTATTTTCCGTATGATATTTTGCCATATATCGAAGACCCTTCGTTCTTGCTGGCGGGAATGCCATCGTATGTAGTGCTTAACTTGCTTTATTACAACTACACGTTGTTTCCTGATGGGCCGCCCATTACCAGCTGGTGGGATTTGACCCGCCCCGAGTGGTACGGGCTATTTATAATGCAAGATTGGCTTACGGAAATACGTTATATATCAGCAATAACAACTTTCGTTAAATATGCCGATTATTTTGCAGAAGATTATGAAAGAGTGTTTGGCCAACCTATTGAACTCTCTCCTCTTACGCCAACAGCAGCACATGAATGGATGAGGCGTGTTCTTGCAAATAATCCCATTATCGACAATTCGGGCTCAAGTATGAACCGCACAATCGGCAGGGCAGATCAGACTGTAGGGTTCATCGGGTGGGGAAGTTCGTCCGGTATTAGGCGCAATGTTGATGAAGGTTTGCACAACGCATTTGCTCATGTTACTCCAAAACTCTCTCAACCTAACATGAACTATGTATATATCTTTGACCAAGCACCTAATCCTCATGCGGCAAAACTTCTTGCGCGTTACTTATTAGGCGGCCAAGGTGAAACTCTGGGCATTGGTAACTCTGACCGTAACCTCGAAGGTTCTTGGGTAGTGCGGAGTGACATTGCAGACCACCCGAATCAAGCTGGTCTTTTAAGTGATATGGATTTATTTGTACATGATGGTGAATTTGTTTACCGCAACAGCCCCGAAGTGCTTGATTTCTTATTAACAATTCGTTAATTTCCGATACTTTTTCATTCCTCTTTACAAGGCTAAACCAAGGATGACGCATATAAACGGCATCCTTGGTTTAGCTGAACCTCCAGTTTATAAAGAAAGGCATGTGATACTATATGAAGATTGATTTTCATACCCACAGCAGGCTTGGAAAGAAACTGCCTTTTTCGCCGCAATATACCGAATGGCATTTACAACAGGCAAAACTCGCGGGGCTTGACGCAATCTGCATCACAGAGCATTACAATGGCATAGAAATGGAATCCACCTTTGATTATATTCAATCGCATTTGAAATGTGTTGGCGATGCATTTGTTGCCAATGATGGGTTAATTGCATTTATTGGCTTAGAGATTGACGCGTTAGAGGGCGGGCATTTTTTAGTAATTGGCTCAATGCACGATATAAAAAGCATCTATAAAAAGCTACAACCCTTTTTGCTAAAAAAACAACATCCAACATATTATCAATTAGTAGATGTTGTTAAGCCCCTGCCTATTCTGTTTGGTGTTTCGCATCCATTTAGAGAAAGCAACAATATTCGTCATTTGACGACAGAGCAGCTTTCATTCCTAGAGTTCTTGGAGTTAAACGGGAAAGATATGGCACTTGACACAAATAATGAAAACAGTGTTAGAAAACTAGCCGCCGAAACCGGCTTGCCTATACTGGCAGGCAGTGATACCCACCAAGCGCATCAGTTTGGCTGTATCTGTAATCATTTTAACGAAACTATTACATCTATTGACGAACTTTGCCATGCTATAAACAGTAATGCATATACTATCGAGCATGGGCAAAATACCACTGTACAAGTACAAACAGCAAAGTTGATAAAGACGGCGTTAAAAGAAGTCCATAAGCTTGGAGGAGACTATGTATCCGTTATGTTCAAGTGATACCAAAACCTGTTTCAAAATTGACCCACACATTCACACAGCAGAAGTCAGCCAATGTGGGTTTCTTCCAGCCGCAGATATTGTTAAACGATATCATGCGTTGGGTTATGACGGTATTGTAATTACAGACCATTTGCACGAAGATTATATATCATCACTTGACTGTAAAGATGATTGGAGTGCCTGTGTTAAGCGTTTTTTATATGGATATGAGAATGCAAAAACCATTGGCGAACAGCTTGGCTTGAAAGTATTGTTAGGCGCGGAGATAAGGTTTTTAATTAACGACAGCGACTATTTGCTATATGGTATAGATGAGGATTTCCTGTACAGTGCACCTTACCTGTACAGACATGACCCTAAGGATTTTTTTGCACGTTATGGTGATGAAGTATTGATTATCCAAGCACATCCGTTTCGCGGCGATAACGAGATACTTATAAAGTGCATTCATGGTGTCGAAGTTTTTAACACTAACCCAAGACATGATAATCGTAATGATAAAGCTCAAACACTGTGTAACCTATACCCTCATATGCATCCTTTTTATGGCTCTGACACGCATCGAGACGGTGACGAAGGACGGGCACATATGCTAATAAATGAAACGGTTACAGATTCACATGAATTTCGCGATGCCGTGTTGAGACATAATTACAAAGGAGCGAAATGAATACGACAATTATAGCAATTCCCCCTTTAAACTGTCCCGTCTGAGCCGAAAATAGCGGGCGCTTCAACGCTTTTTGGCGACAGACGGAGCCGATTTAAAGGTGAATTGCTTTAATATTGTTAAAATTCTTATTCGATGCAAGTGGAAATTGCATGCATATCTACAGACATTAAAGCGGCTACGCCGCTTTTGCTAAGGATGCAAGTGGAAATTGCAAGCAATTTCCTACAGGCATTAAAAAAGCCGTAACGGATTGTACCCATTACGGCTTTTGCATTAACTTGGTTTATAGATTAATTAGCTAATAATAGATACAACAACGCCAGCGCCTACTGTACGGCCGCCTTCGCGGATAGCAAAGGTAGAACCGGCTTCCATAGCAATTGGGGAGATAAGCTCTACGGTCATCTCGATATGGTCGCCAGGCATACACATTTCTACGCCGTCTGGCAATGTGATAACACCTGTTACGTCCGTTGTACGGAAGTAGAACTGTGGACGGTAGTTGCTGAAGAAGGCCTTATGACGGCCACCCTCGTTGGCAGAGAGTACGTATACCTGTGCGGTCAGCTTGGTGTGCTGGGAAATAGAACCGGGCTTTGCAAGTACTTGGCCGCGCTCTATGTCTGTACGTTGTACACCTCTTAACAGGATACCGGCATTGTCACCAGCGATGGCTGTGCCAAGGTCTTTTTTGAACATCTCGATACCAGTAACAACAACTTCGCGCTTTTCGGTTGTGAAGCCAACGATTTCTACTTTGTCGTTGATGTTGAGTGTACCACGCTCTACACGGCCGGTTACAACAGTACCGCGGCCGGTAATTGTGAATACGTCTTCAACAGGCATAAGGAAAGGCTGGTCTACATCACGCTCTGGGGTTGTGATGAAGCTATCTACGGCTTCGAACAACTCAAGAATCTTGTCGCCCCATTCGCCTTCTGGGTTGTTGAGTGCTTGCAGTGCGCTACCGCGGATTATTGGGGTATCGTCGCCTGGGAAATCATACTTGTCTAGCAGCTCGCGGATTTCCATGTCTACAAGGTCAAGAAGTTCTTCATCTTCTACCATGTCGCATTTGTTCATGAAAACTACGATTTTGGGTACGTTTACTTGGCGTGCAAGCAGGATATGCTCGCGGGTTTGGCTCATTACACCGTCTGTTGCGGCTACTACCAGGATTGCGCCGTCCATCTGGGCAGCACCGGTGATCATGTTTTTAACATAGTCAGCATGGCCTGGGCAGTCTACGTGAGCGTAGTGGCGGTTGGGGGTTTCGTATTCTACGTGAGTTGTAGAAATTGTGATCCCACGCGCTTTTTCTTCTGGGGCTTTGTCAATTTTATCGAAATCGACAACAGCGCCCAACTGGTACCGCGTATGCAATGTTTTGGTGATAGCGGCAGTCAATGTGGTCTTACCATGGTCGATATGACCGATGGTCCCGATATTGACGTGAGGTTTATTCCTCTCAAATTTTGCTTTTGCCATTGGTCTTGTCCTCCTCGGATGATTTTACATAGTATAGCAATAATGCTAGGTATTGCAAGTGGTTGGATTATTTCGCAACCGCCTTTTCTTGTACACTTTTTGGTACTGGCTCGTAGTGGTGCATTTCCATGCCGTAGAGCCCCCTACCTTGGGTTTTGCTGCGTAGGTCTGTGGCATAGCCAAACATCTCGGCCAGTGGTACATAGGCATGGATTAATTGCGCGTTGTTTCTGGCTTCCATGCCGTCTATCCTGCCACGGCGGCTATTTATGTCGCCTATTACATCGCCCATATATTCCTCGGGTACGGTCACGTCTACTTTCATGACTGGCTCTAATAGTGCCGGGTCGCTTTTGCGCATGGCTTCTTTGAAGGCCATAGAGCCAGCGATTTTGAAGGCCATTTCTGATGAGTCTACATCGTGGTAGCTACCGTCGTACAATGTGGCCCTAACTCCAAGCACTGGGTATCCGCCAATAATACCGGATTGCATTGCTTCTTCTATACCGTTTCTTATGGCGGGGATATATTCTTTAGGCACAACACCACCAACAACTTTGTCTACGAACTCGAAGACATTTTCCTTGTCGTTGGCGTCCATTGGCTCGAAAAGTATTTTACAGTGACCATATTGGCCGCGCCCGCCAGACTGGCGTACATACTTACCCTCTACATCGGCAGCTTTGCGGAAGGACTCGCGGTATGCTACTTGAGGTTTGCCTACGTTGGCTTCAACGCGGAACTCCCTAAGCAGCCTATCTACGATAATTTCCAGATGAAGCTCGCCCATGCCGGAGATAATGGTTTGGCCTGTTTCCTGGTCTGTATGGGTTTTAAATGTTGGGTCTTCCTCTGACAGCTTGGATAGGGCTATGCCCATCTTGTCGCGGCCGGCCTTGGTTTTTGGCTCTATGGCTACGGATATTACTGGCTCAGGGAAGTTCATAGACTCAAGTATTACGCTTTTACTTTCGTCGCAAAGGGTGTCGCCGGTTGTTGTAACTTTTAGGCCTACAACTGCGGCAATATCACCAGCGTATACTTTATCCACATCTTCGCGGTGGTTGGCGTGCATTTTTAGTATGCGGCCCATGCGTTCTTTTTTGTCTTTGACAGAATTGTACACATATGAGCCGGCACTTAGTACGCCAGAATACACTCTAAAAAACGCCAGCTTACCTACAAACGGGTCGTTCATGATTTTAAACGCCAAGGCAGAGAAAGGCTCATCGTCTGAAGCTTTGCGCTCTGTTGGTTCGTCTGTATCTGATAGGACACCTTTTATTGCGGGGATGTCTGTTGGGGCTGGCAGATACGTTACTACGCCGTCAAGCAGTTTTTGCACACCCTTAAACTTGTATGCAGAGCCGCAAAAAACTGGGATTATGGTAGTTGCAATACATGCGGCACGTAGGCCGGCTTTCATTGCGTCTATGCTTAGTTCGCCTTCGGCGAAGAAGACTTCCATTAGATCCTCGTTAGTTTCTGCAATGGCTTCCATTAGGTTTTGCCTGTATTCCTCTGCTGTGGCTTGCATGTTTTCGGGGATGGGCATTGTTTCTATTGTCGTGCCATGCTCGCCTACAAACTGGTAGGCTTGCATGTCTAGTAGGTCTATAATGCCGGCAAACTGGCTCTCTGCACCTATTGGCAACTGCACCGGTATGGCATTGTGACCTAGTCTATCTTTTATCATGTTAACAACATTAAAAAAGTCGGCACCCATGATGTCCATCTTGTTGACAAACGCCAACCTGGGTACGCCGTATTTATCGGCTTGCCGCCATACCGTTTCGGATTGGGGCTCTACGCCGCCTTTGGCGCAAAATACGCCCACAGCGCCGTCTAGCACACGCAGGGAGCGTTCCACTTCCACGGTAAAATCCACATGGCCCGGGGTATCGATGATATTGATACGGTGATCCTCCCACTGTGTGGTCGTCGCCGCGGAAGTAATTGTAATACCCCGTTCCTGCTCCTGCTCCATCCAGTCCATGGTTGCTGTACCCTCGTGGGTCTCGCCTACCTTGTAGCTGCGGCCTGTGTAGTAGAGGATGCGCTCGGTCAGGGTGGTTTTGCCCGCGTCGATATGCGCCATTATGCCTATATTTCTTGTTTTGGTTAGTGGGAATGCTCTCACTTTCTTCACCAATTTCCCTTCGTTTTAATGGGCACGGCTATAGCTCAGCCTTTTGATACTTCACCCTAAGGTTGTGGCTGCGCTTTGTGCGATAATATTAATGCTACCACTTGTAATGTGAGAACGCTTTATTAGCATCTGCCATCCTGTGGGTTTCTTCTTTTTTGCGCACTGCAGCACCCGTATTGTTGGATGCATCCACCAGCTCGTTGGCTAGGCGGTCTATCATGCGCTTTTCGTTGCGGCCGCGGCTATAGGTTACCAACCACCTAAGCCCTAGAGTCTGGCGCCTTTCTGGGCGCACTTCTATGGGTACTTGGTAGGTAGAACCGCCGACACGCCTGGATTTTACCTCCAGGGTTGGCATGATGTTATTTAGCGCTTCTTCGAAGACTTCTATGGCTGGGGCGTTTTTCTTGGCCGCTGCCTGCTCGAATGCGCCGTAGACAATTTTTTGGGCTACGCCCTTCCTGCCGTCTAACATGATGCCGTTTATCAGCTTTGTTACGATTTTACTGTTATACAGCGGGTCAGGCAAGACTGTACGCTTGCCTACATGTCCTTTTCTTGGCACGAGGCTTCCCTCCTTAATGACTTGATTAATTCATCGGTACTCGTGGGTGTTTTTGGGCAACACTTTGGTTGCCATCAACACACGTTCGCGCCTGTACATATATGATGCTATATCAAGTACAGACTCTAATCTCGTTGGTTACGCTTTCTTAGGCTTCTTCGCGCCGTATTTGGAGCGAGCCTGGTTGCGGTTTGCCACACCTGCTGTGTCCAATGTGCCGCGTACTATATGATAGCGTACGCCGGGCAGGTCACGCACTCTTCCACCACGGATTAGCACAACACTATGCTCTTGCAGGTTGTGGCCTTCGCCGGGGATGTAGCAAGTGGCTTCCATCTTGTTGGACAAGCGAACACGGGCAATTTTCCTAAGGGCCGAGTTTGGCTTTTTAGGGGTCTTGGTACGTACATAGGTACATACACCGCGCTTTTGGGGGGCATGTTGGGTAGCTTCCCTGTCCTTGATGGTGTTGAGGGTCTTTTGAAGAACCGGAGACTTGGATTTACGCACCTTGTCACGACGCCCTTGCTTTACCAGCTGGTTGAATGTTAACATCCTCTTCCTCCTTTCAGTCAGTAAATTTTATTCGGCGAACGCTCCTACGCCGAATAAAATTTACGGTTTTTGCCGCAAGGCAAAAAGACTACATCCAGTAAATTTTATTCGGCGAACGCTCCTACGCCGAATAAAATTTACGGTTTTTGCCGCAAGGCAAAAAGACTACATCCAGTAAATTTTATTCGGCGAACGCTTCTACGCCGAATAAAATTTACGGTTTTTGCCGCAAGGCAAAAAGACTACATCCAGTAAATTTTATTCAACAAATGCTACTAGCCGAATAAAACTCACAATTTTGCCACAAGGCAAAAGACTATCCCGCAAATTTTATTAAATCCAAACGCAGAAAACGCCGAAAGAAAGGCGGGCATAGCGCCCACCCTTTTTAAACGTGCGAGATTGTATCATCTAAAGTCAGGAAAGTCAAGAATTTGCACACAGGCAATAACCTTTTTCCGGTTTTGATGAAACCGATAAACCATTTACGAGGCTGTGCTTATTGCACCCCAAGTTTCGGGGTTGACACATATCTCTACCATGTGTATAATTCCCTCCGTTGGACCAGTAGCTCAGTTGGTTAGAGTGCCGGCCTGTCACGCCGGAGGTCGAGGGTTCGAGCCCCTTCTGGTTCGTAAATTGTAAAACGCCCCTATGCAGGGGCGTTTTTTCGTGTATCAACCATTACATACATTATTATTCAACCGCTTCGCTTGTGTCCCCTTCAGGCAAGATGGCATTGAGCACAACACCCAAGATAACCGCAATGGCAATACCCAACCTGTCAACCGGCACGCTTGTACTCCCTATAGAGAAGGTGATAGCAGGGCCAAACCTAAGCCCAAGCCCAGTTACCAGCATGATGGCTACAACGGTCAAGTTTTTGGTCTTTGTCATATCTGTACGGCTTTCCACTAAGTTGCGCACACCTACTGCCGCAATCATACCGTATAGCATAAAGGAAGCGCCGCCTATTATGGCGTTGGGTATAGAGTAAATTACAACAGCAAACAGCGGTGAAAAAGCCAAAACAGACGCAAATATAGCCGCAAGCAAAACAACACGTGGGTTAAAAACCTTTGTAAGCGCAACCACACCCACGTTTTCCCCATAAGTTGTACTGGCTGGGCCACCTATAAGACCTGAGAAGCAACTGGCAACGCCATCGCCTATCAAGGTACGAGACAGGCCTGGGTCATTAATAAAATCTTCCCCCGTAATGCCGCTTAATGCAACCATATCGCCTACATGCTCTGCAATAGTAGCAATAGCAAAGGGGATCATTATTAGTATGGCTATCAAGTTAAAACGTGGGCGCATAAATGGTGGAAGGCCCACAATGCTGACTTCCGAAATATACGCGCCTGTACCAGCACCGGCTATATATTCAACACCAGCCACCCTTCTGGCCGCGCCGGCAAAGTTTATAATAGCGCTGCCATCGGCGTTGGTAAGCCCTGTAAAATTGTGCAATATAAGCGCCAGTATATATGCCCCAAAAATACCCAACAAGATGGGTATAATCTTTATCATGCCACGCCCCCAAGACGAGGCAATAATAACAATAGCCAACGTGACAATAGCAAGCAGCATATTTTCTGCAGACTGGCTAATTGCAAAAGGCGCAAGCATTATACCAATAAGGATAACAGTAGGAGCTGTGACCACCGGCGGCATGTATGTCATAAATGTTTTAACACCCACCAGCTTAACAACCCCAGCAAAAAGCAGGTACACCAGCCCAGACACTAATATACCGCCCGTAGCATAAGGAAGGGCAAACTGTACAAAATCACTCATGGTAACGGTACTCCCGGCGGCCAGCCCAGACATATTGCCCATAACATGTACATAATCACCAACCCGCTCTACCGGGAAAATCCCCGCTGTAGGGTCCGTAATAAGGCGGATACCCACCAAAAACGCAAAAGATGACCCAAGAAAAGCAGGCACACGACCCTTTGCAAAAAAGTGGAAGATAAGCGTCCCTATGCCCACAGCAACCAAAGTAACCTGCACACTAAGGCCGCTTAACAAGGGCACTAAAATAGTAGCACCAAACATAGCAAACATATGCTGGAGCCCCAATATCCCCATCTTGGGGAAAGATAAAGACTTTTTGGTCATATGACCCCTCCTAAATAATACCGCGTAAAGCGGTGGAATATGAGAAGCTATGTTCATAGCTTCTGAATATCTGCCCAGATGTAGGCAAAAAAAATCCGGTACAATGATATTAAATAAATATCACCGTACCGGACGTTTTTATCATATAATTAACCGTTTCAAGGGGTTTGCACAAACTTGCAGCCTCTATGCCTATGTGAAAATACAGCCACATTTAAACCCCTCCTGAAATACGCGAATGGTTAAATCGCCGAAGGATACCATATCGTGGGGCAGAATGCAAGCGTTGCGTCCGCTTTTATTGCGGGGCTCTGCTGTGCTTTGGCTAGGGGCGTCCTAGTAAGCTATTTCTCCATACTCTTTCTGCAACTGACGTGGTACCAGTGCGACGGCAACTTGGGATCTGACACTGCCAATGTCTGGTGACGATTCTTTCCCAATGCACACTGTACGTGCCATCAAGGTTACGCACCCTGCCTATTTCTGACCATGACGAGTAACTGGTAGATAAAATCATAGTCGGGTTAAAGCAACTTGAACAAAGCGGCGCAGATAACGGCTCGATTTGGTAGGTCATGTGGTAGGTGCTGCTTATGTCAACACCCTCTACACTCATGATATCAGTAAGTGCTGTAACTACACCCGACGGTTGCACAACAGCAAAAGATAAAGAATAATGCCAAAAGTGCATGACTCCTTCTCTTTCAATATACTTGGGTACGACAGTGTAGTGATGTACAGGCAATCCAACAGAAGCTTCAAATTGCTTGATCAATCCTTTAATGTCGTCTAGTGCCCCTTCCCATGGCTCAATTGTATAGAGAGCAATAGTGGAAGTATCAGTTGCAAGCTGGAAATCATGCATATCTGTCGCTTCCGACAAAAATGCAGGATCATGAATCTCGACGTGACGAACATTGAGATAATGAACCTCAATGTCTCGACACTCATACAAGTAATCTGCAGTATCCACAGCAGATACGAGCATTGATGTACTCAGGACTAACCCGAGTGCGAGCATTAGCGACAACGCTACACTCATAAACCTCTTTCTCATTGTGAATCCTCCCTCTAAAAATAGTAATCTGGTACACTTTGGCTCTAGAAACCAAATTATGCTCTATCTGAACCTAATATTACCACTCGCGTGCCAATATGTAAACATTCAATTGGAACATTTAATACTACGATATGTTCAAAATGAATGTTGCAATATGCCCAAAATGAATTAGATAAATATGATATAATGCCGCCATAAAATATAATGGTAAAATTTATTTACGGCAAGTACCGCAAATTTATATCTAGTTTACAAGGAGGCAACGATGCTAAACCTATCCACTGCCGAGGCCATAATGCGCAAATACAACCAAGAGGCCTTCCACATCCAACATGCCCATGCCGTGTCTGGCACAATGGGCTATTTCGCAAAAAAACTGGACCCAGTAAAAGAAGAACACTGGCGCATAGTAGGTATGCTACATGACACAGACTTTGAACAATTCCCCGATGAACATTGCGTCAAAGGCATAGAGCTGCTGCAAGCCGAAGGCGTGCCCGAAGATATAATCCGCTCTGCACTAAGCCATGGCTGGGGCATGACCAATAGCCCATTTGAGCCTGAGCATATAATGGAAAAAGTACTGTTCGCGGTGGACGAGCTAACAGGCCTGATATGGGCAGCCGCGCTAATGCGTCCCTCCAAAAGCACAATGGACATGGAGCTTTCTAGCGTTAAAAAGAAATTTAAGGACAAAAAATTCGCGGCGGGCTGCTCACGCGAGACAATAGCAAAAGGGGCAGAAATGTTGGGCTGGAGCTTAGACGAGCTTATGTCTGAGACAATACTAGCCATGCGTGAGGTAGAAAATGCAAGCAAATAACACACACTCTGGCCGCACAGCCAAAGTCGAAGGCGAAAATAAAATTATTAACAAGGCAGAATATGCAACCACAGCCGTAAAGCCAAGTCAGTTCCCAGACAACGGGTGGCCAGAAGTGGCCTTTGTTGGGCGCTCCAATGTTGGCAAGTCATCATTAATCAATGCCCTGTTAAACCGCAAAAAACTTGCCCGTACAAGCCAGCACCCAGGCAAGACCCGTACAATCAACTTCTTTAACGTAGAAGACAGGCTATACTTTGTAGACCTGCCTGGCTACGGCTATGCCAAAGTCAGCAAATCCGAATCCGCAAAATGGGGCGAAATGGTCGAAGGCTACTTACAAGACCGGCCCCAGCTTAAGCATATCTTCTTACTAATGGACATCCGCCACGAGCCCAGTGCCGGCGATAGGCAAATATATGAGTGGTGCTTGCACTACAACCTGCCCTTTAGTGTAATCGCCACCAAAAGCGACAAAATAAAAAAAAGCCAGGTACTAAAACACCTGGCAGTAATACGCAAGTCCTTGGATGCGGAAACGCCCCCCATGCCTTTCTCCAGTGAATCCTGGGAAGGCAGGGAGGCGCTTTGGGGGGTCATCGAATCACAGATTACGATGTAGCATTTATTTGTTGACTTGGTTCCATGCTACTTCGCCTACAAACGGAAGTTTAAACTCGCTACCACTTGCTGCTCTAAACATCAAAAACAGCTTGCTGCCAACCAACACTATACGCCATATAACCCTAACCGGCCACAACACGATACCAAAAACAATGCCGATAATGGGCAAGCCCGTTACAACGCCAATCACCCAAATTACTATCCACATAAACAAGAACCATAGGGTGGATTGCAGGGCATGGAAGCGTACAAACTTGTTCTCTCTCTCTGCCACCAGCATAAATATGCCGGAAATTGGGCCAAGCAAGTAACTAAGAGCCGCAGCAATATTTTCGTTAAGACCAAATACTGATTTCATTGTTGTTCCTCCTTAATTTTTCTTTGTTATTAACTTCATGCAATAAGGTACGGCACCATTAATATAAAGTCTGTAACCCTTTTATAGTAAAAGTAAGAACGGGGATTAGGAACGGAGATTAATATTACTATGCACAACTACCACGGCCTACTACTGGCCCACAACGACCATATAGCCAACACAACCGGCCACAGGCCAAGTTTTTTTATTCGCACCTACGGCTGCCAAATGAACAGCCGCGATTCCGAAAAACTAGCGGCACTGCTTACCCAGCTCGGCTACCAAGAAGCCCAGAGCCTAGAAACATCGGACTTAGCGCTGTTTAACACCTGCTGCGTCCGCGAAAGCGCCGAGAATAGAATTTTCGGCCATCTAAGCCGCTTACGACACACAAAGGAAACCCAAAAGCCAGATATGTTAATCGCCGTAGGCGGTTGCATGTCCCAACAGGCAGAGATATCAGAAAAAATCGCGGCAGCTCACCCATATATTAATGTAGTCTTTGGCACGGCCAACCGCCACCGGCTGCCTCAATTTTTGTGGCAGGCCATCCAAAGCGGCAAGCAAGTCATAGATATATCCGAAGACGAAAACTTACCAGAGCTGGACTCCGTACCAGTAACAACACGGGATTATGCCCACAAAGCCGGGGTTAACATAATGTACGGTTGTGATAATTATTGCTCATACTGCATAGTACCATATGTGCGCGGCCGCGAAAGAAGCCGCCCAGCAGCGGATATACTACGTGAGATAGAAGCACTTGCGGCTGATGGTGTTAAAGAAATAATGCTGCTTGGGCAAAATGTAAACTCCTACGGCAAGAGGTTGGCTAATGACTCCTTAGACTCTGGGGTGATATTAGACTTCCCTACGCTTTTGCGCCATGTAAACCAAGTCCCTGGTCTAGAGCGCATACGCTTTATGACCTCTCACCCAAAGGATTTTTCTAATGACCTGGTGGCGGCGGTACGAGACTTGGACAAGGTGTGCAAGTCTGTGCACTTGCCACTACAGTCAGGCAGCACAAGAGTACTCGAAGACATGAACCGCCAATACACCCAAGACGATTATTTGGCTCTTGCTGCCCGCCTACAACAAGCCGGCATTGGCCTGTCTACAGACATAATAGTAGGCTACCCCGGTGAGACAGAAGATGACTTCATAGCCACGCTGGAAGTTGCACGCAAAGTGCGGTTCCTTGGCGCGTTTACCTTTATATATTCCAAGCGTAGCGGCACCCCAGCCGCAAAACGCACAGACTTAGTACCCCGAAAAGTATCATCAGAGCGGTTCGAGCGCTTAACTGCCACAATTTACCCAATTTTACTTGAGATAAACCAGGCCAAGGTGGGCAGCACCGTGCACACAATGGTAGAAGAAACTTCAGGCACTGCCATAAAAGGCCGCACAGATGATAATACATTGGTGCATTTTGATGCAGAACAAGGCGCATACAAACTGGGGCAGATAGTACCGGTGCGTATAACATCGGCTAAGTCGTTTTATGTTTGTGGGGAGATTGTGTAGTTTGTAATATAACAATTAACTTGCACATCAAAGGAGGCACATCATGAACACAAAAACCCTAGCCCACCGCAAAGGTACCGCAACCATCCGCGTGACCGACAGTGCAAAACCTGTCACAGTACAGCAAGTAAAGCACCGGTTTTTGTTTGGTTGCTCGGAGTTTAGCACCTTGCCTTACGCCAGCAATCAGATGGGCGAGGCCGAGAGGGTCACGGCCCAAAAGCGCTATAGTCATATGGCGGAGCTGTTTAACTCCGTGACTTTGCCCTTCTACTGGGGCCGGTACGAGCCAGAGCAGGGCAAGCCCGACTATGAACGTATGATAAAAGCTGCACGCTGGCTTAGAGGGCAAGGGCTTACGCTTAAGGGCCACCCACTTTGCTGGCATACCGTATGTGCGCCATGGCTCTTGGATATGACCAATGATGAAATATATGACACACAACTGGCGCGTATAAAGCGGGATGTGGCGGCCTTTGACGGGATAATAGACATGTGGGATGTCATAAATGAGGCGGTTATCATGCCGCTTTTTAATAAGTATGACAACGGCATCACGCGCATTTGCAAAGAGCGGGGCCGTATTAGCCTAATCCGTGACTTGTTCAAGGAAGCCATTGCCGCCAACCCAAAAGCGACATTTTTGATAAACGACTTCGAAACATCGGAGGCTTATGACATATTAATAGAAGGGCTGCTAGAAGCAGGTGTGCCCATAAGCGTCATAGGGATACAGTCACATATGCACCAGGGATGCTGGTCACAAGAAAAAACGCAGGAAATATTAGAGCGCTTTTCCCGGTTTAACCTGCCGCTGCACTTTACAGAGGTCACTCTAGTATCGGGCCATATAATGCCCAAGCAAATTGTAGACCTTAACGACTATAAAATCGATAGCTGGCCATCCACACCAGAAGGCGAAGCCCGCCAGGCTACAGAGGCCGCAGCATTCTACGAGACGCTGTTTGCCCACCCGCTGGTAGAGGCAATTACGTGGTGGAGTTTTCATGACGGGCTGTGGCTAGGCGCACCGTCGGGCCTGATCACAAGTGACAGCGAGCCAAAACCCGCATACCACGCCCTTCATCAGCGCATAAAAGGGGATTGGTGGACAAGTAAGCAGGTAGTGATGGCCGATGCCAATGGGGAAATTACTGTAACTGGGTTTCTTGGGGACTATGTTGCGCTGTGCGATGGGCACGAGACTACATTTGCGATAGGGTAAGTAGCGTTTTTGCACACACATATCTTCGGTGAAAAAGGAGGAACATAGCAATTGATTAAAAAAATAATAATTGGTGACTCCAAAGTGAACATCGAAATCCTTTCCTCGGCAACAAAGCACGGTCAAAGCATAGATGATATCATTTGCGCACTTGAACAGAGCATATATGATGAAACACTTGAAGATGAACCAAACAAAACATTGACTATAGGCTACGACAAAAATGCAAAGCTACTGGAAATAATATTTCACGTTATAACTGACGAACATATAGTGGTTTTTCACTCGATGCCTTGTCGTAGATATTATATCGAAAGGATGATGAAATAAATGAAAATAAACAGTAGATTATCTGACAAAGATTATGAAAACTTAAGTCTAGAATATGAACAAAATCCCCCAGGGCTTTCTGGTAAACCTGGGTTCTTGTCTCATATGCGTGAAATAAAACTTGTACACGAATTGCTGTCACCTGACTATGCACGTATTATCAATATGAAAGCCAAAGCTATGTTGTTGTCTCCTGCGGAAGTTATTCAACATGCTATTCAACAACAACTGTTAGAAAACGCCTAATTTATCAACCATAAACGGAGACAACCCCGCCACAAGGCCCTTTGGGGCTGTAATGGAGCATGACGGGGAATTGTATATCTCAACAGCCAACACCAAAGATGTTTATCATCAGCTAATAACAAACCCTCGTGTCCAAATTGTTTCGCATAAGCCAGGAACACGGGAATGGATAAGAATAGACGGCAAAGCAATTGAGGTGCATGACTTGGATATCAAGCAAAAGATGCTTGATACATGCCCTGTATTGACTAAACGGTTTGACTCAAATAAATGCGAGTATTTTGCGCTGTTCAAAATTGCTGGGATGGTGTCTGCGTTAAACATCAACGGCAAGTTTATTACATTAACCTAATCGCTACCCAGTTTTGATATTATTGGTAAAGGTTTTTTCAGTTTATATATTGGTGAAATGCAATTGTGGCATAAGGGGGATACATCATGTATTTCAGGGCTGCGGAAGTTAAGCAAAACGGTCAAATTAGCTTACCCGATGAAGTCATAAACAATTTGGGACTGTTGGCTGGTGATTTTGTTGCCCTAATACCTGATAATGGGCGTATAATCATGAGAAAACTATCGCCCGCTGAGTCAATGATGACTTTTGAGGAATTTCTACTATACAGGGATGTAAAAATTAGAGATGCCACACATGAAAGGGTTGCACGTATGTTATACGGTTATCTTGGGTCTGTGACCGGAAATAACCGCCTGCTGCCTGACTTGATGGGGCATTTGCTTGGCATTGATGCGTCACTACTTACCGTCCCGGCGTGCAGTTACAGTAATATATTTGAAACTACACCCCCTTATGATAAGACAGATTACTTCGTCAAACTTAGTAACGACATACAGGTTTATATCTATGGAAATATAATGTCCGAGCCTTTGCGGGCACTTATAGACAACGAATATGTTGTTTTCGCGTTGTCGCATGATTTTAGCGGCAGCATTAAAAGAAATGCAAACAGACATATATACCTATACTAATACCAAAGAAAAAGGAGGCCATCATGCCCAACTACACCCCAATGATGGAGCAATACTTCTCTATTAAAGCCAGGTTCCCTAACTGTATATTATTGTTCCGTTTAGGCGATTTTTTTGAGATGTTCTTTGATGATGCGCTGGTAGCCTCTAAGTGCCTAGACATAGCCCTAACCGCCCGTGACTGCGGCCAAGAAGAACGCGCCCCAATGTGTGGTGTACCCGTACATGCGGTAGAGGGTTACATAGCTAAGCTGGTAGCCGCAGGCCATCATGTAGCCATCTGCGACCAGGTAGAAGATGCAAAACTGGCAAAAGGCTTAGTAAAGCGCGATGTGGTAAGGGTTGTCACCCCCGGCACAATAACAGAAAGCCACTTGCTAGAAGAAGGGCGCCACAATTATATTACTTGCATACACAAGGGCTCGCGCTTTTATGGCTTGGCAACGGCAGATATCACAACAGGGCTTTTTATTGTCACAAGCATACCAGTGCTGGACGATGGCAAACTGCTAGACGAGCTGGCCCGCTTAGCCCCAGCAGAGGTGCTAATCCCAGAGGACTTCCCCCTAGCAAGAGTTGTAGAAAACATAACGGGCCAAAGGGCCACTAAGGTCCCAGCGTGGAGTTTTAGCTCATCATCAGCCTTTCAGCGGCTTACCGGGCATTTTGGCACTTTTCATCTAGAGGGCTTTGGCCTGTCCCAAAATGCACCAGAAATCCCCGCAGCAGGCGCACTGCTTGCATATCTGTCCGAAACACAAAAAAACGCCCTAAGCCAAATCGCGTCCCTAAAAACCTACACCCAACAGACACATATGGTATTGGACATTGCCAGCCGCCGCAACCTGGAACTAACCGCAGACTTACATCACCGTAGCAAGAAGGGGTCACTCCTGGGAGTGCTTGACAGGACAAAAACCGCAATGGGTGCAAGGCTAATAAGGAGCTGGGTAGAGCTGCCCCTTACCGCTATAGACGAAATCCAGCGCCGCCTAGACGCAGTAGAAGAATGGACACTATCCCCCCTACCCCGGGTAGAATTGCGAGATTTGCTATCCGGCATTGCAGACCTGGAGAGGGTAATGGGTCGCCTATCCACCACCTACAGCACAGCCAGGGACTTGTCTACCCTGCGTTCGGCTCTTACGCCGCTACCGCATATTGGCAGGTTGTTAAAGTTTATGGAGACCCAAGTCAACAAGGAATTATCCCAGACATATGACGATTTATCCGACATCCGCGCCATAATAGACGCAGCAGTAGTAGACTCCCCACCCGCCACGGTGCGCGAAGGCAAGATGATCCGCCATGGCTACAATGCGGAGCTTGATGGTTTACTAGACATACAAGAAAATGCCGCCACATATCTATCCCAACTAGAAGCCCGTGAAAAAGAACAAACCGGAATAAAAAACCTAAAAATCCGAAACAACCGCGTTTTTGGTTATTATATAGAAGTCACCCAATCCAACCTTCATCAAGTCCCCGAAAGGTATATCAGAAGGCAGACCCTAGCCAACGCCGAACGCTATATTACAGACGAGCTAAAACAACTAGAAGACACAATACTCTCTGCCCACGAACAAGTAGCAACCCTAGAATATGAACTCTACGAGACCCTGCGCCGCGAAGTTGTAGAGCAGATGGCCCGCATCCAATTTACCGCTATGTCCATCGCCAGTATAGACGCGTTACAATCTTTGGCAGATGTAGCGGACCGCAACCAATATGTAAAACCCACCCTTACCAGGGGCAACCGCATCCACATAAAAGACGGCCGCCACCCTGTAGTAGAGGGGTTACTGGGCCACGGTTTTGTATCCAACGACACACTAATGGACGAGGCTACACACCGCCTGGCAATTATCACCGGGCCCAACATGGCGGGCAAGTCCACATACATGCGCCAAGTGGCCCTTATTGTGCTAATGGCGCAAATAGGTTCTTATGTACCGGCTTCAGAGGCCGAGATAGGCGTTGTGGACCGTATCTTCACTAGAGTAGGTGCATCAGACGACCTGGCAACAGGCCAAAGCACCTTTATGGTAGAGATGACAGAAGTCGCAAATATCTTAAACAACGCCACCGCCAGCAGCTTAGTACTGCTTGACGAAATAGGCCGTGGTACAAGCACCTTCGATGGGCTGGCAATAGCCTGGGCGGTGCTTGAACGTATTGCCACAAACATAGGCGCAAAAACCCTGTTTGCTACCCATTATCACGAGCTAACCAAGCTGGAAGGCCAAGTTGAAGGGGTAATAAACTACTGCTTTACAGCACAAGAAACCGAAAAAAACGGTGAGGTAGATATAGCATTCTTGCGCAAACTAATCCATGGCGAGGCAGGGCAAAGTTTTGGTATACATGTGGCAAGACTGGCCGGGTTGCCGCCAGACACATTAGAGAGGGCAAACCAACTACTAACCGCATTAAACGCCGCAGATATTTCAAGAAAAACCGATAGCATACCCCCACCCCCTGTACCCGCAGCCGAAAATAAACTGGCGCAGGCCTTAAAATCCATAAACACAGATGCTATCACACCGCTTGAGGCTATAGTGGCGCTTAGCCAGTTGAAGGACTTGCTATAGTGGTTTCTAGGGCATTCATACCTTCAAAGTTAAACACATATGGTTGTGTGTCGTAATCGTAGCCGTTGAGGTTTTTGTCAAGAGGAACTTTTTTAAGACAGGAAAGCCCATAGACTAAGGCTTAAAAATGCCTTGTTTATGGGCTTTGGTGTTCATAATCTCGAATATTATATTATAAGGATTCGGGTTCTGTTATGTTGGAGGGGTGCTCTGTCGCAACTATTCGTTTCCTAATATCATCTGCACAATAATGTGCAAGGCCTCTAAGTTTAGTGCCATAGCTGTTTGTCCGCCAATAACTTTTTTGGGAGTTCCGTTTTTGTTTGTTAGGGTTTTAGATGTGAGCCAAAAATAGTTATACTCGTCACCAGTCTCGATTTCAAGACTGTGAATATCGCTTAAAGGCATGGTTTTTTCCTGCTTCTTTTCGATATATATAAATTGCCCGCTACGCAATTTCAAATCCGGCCCAAATGAAATTTCTGCATCGGATATATTGTCCAATGTTAAACCATCCAGCAACCATCGTGTATAAACCACGCCAAATTTATCAGCGAAATCTCTGAAATTAGATATGGTTGATTTTCGCAGAACCACCACTGTGCCATCTTTCATCCGTATCGTAACCGACTCTTGCCCCAAAGACCCTAGCGGAATCGCCACGCCGCCAATTGCAACAGCGCTTGTTTCCAGCCTTATACCCTCAAGATCGCTAAACCCTGCCTCCGTTACTTTTTTCCCATGAGCATACATGATGCCTTGTTCGTAAAGGGTGATTGAGGATTGCTTAGAGCGCACGAGGGATAAAATAACAAATATGAGCCCCACAGCGATAAATATGGCGATAAAAACAGGCACTAAGTGTGCATCTTCTTCGACTACAACGCCCAGCTCGGGGTTAAGGGTAAGCACAATGCCTGCGGCAACAAAAACAAAAGCCGCAATTAAGTATAAAACTCTCTTTCGCAATCCCCTTCCTTTTGATGCAACAGAAACCAACAAGGTTTTCCCAAACCGTTCTTCGTTATTCATTTTTTTCATCCCTTCTATAATTTATATTATTTTCATATTAAACGCCGTGCTGTAGCGTCAGATGCTTCCAAGGGCTTTTGTCGTCTTTATGCAGACGCTCAATTATATCAATTGTATTGGTAAGCTGTACACCTGAACCGCCCCACATTGCGCGACCTACTGCATATGACTTGCCAAGTTCCACCCAATCGGCATAGCGCGGCACACTTTCATTCTCTGCAAGAAAAATATATTCCCACGCCTGTGATATAGATATATACTTTAACTCATAACACCACCGGGCTACGTTGACCATGCGCCCCATATCCCATGCCGCAGTATCAATGCGTTCCAATTCCTTTTTATTGCTCACAATATTACGCTTTTGTAATTCTTCAAAAGTTTCTATCAAGTTGTTATAGCTTTGTGTGTAATTATCGTATTTATCCATCACGCTACCATAAATCTGTACGCACAAACTGATTGTTGCATCATCACCCAACAACTCTTTCAATGTTTGTTCGACTTTATCATCAGAAGTTTCAGTGGATATATTATATAGTTTGTCGATATGAGGCTCCAGCATTTCAACTTCACGACTGTATTTATTTGCAATATCATCATCTATCAACGGCAAGTTCATCAACTGATATGCTCTCATAAAATCTTCAAAGGACGGCTCCCGGTACCATGCTTGCCCAACATTCGCCAAAATAACATTATACATTTGACTATGTCTTTTGTTTTTAATGCTTTCCAGCGTTTCTACAGCCGTTTGTGAAGAATCAATACCCCACCATTTACTCAATGATTTTTGTGTATTCGTGCTTGTGCCTGTTATCAGACTATCCCAATATTCTGTTCGCACCCCAGCCAAAATCGCACCAACACTTATTGCTCGTAGTTGTGCGTGTGACAAGGGTTCACTCTTTAAGTTGCGTGGAAAATTTTCCTTCAATACCGCACGTAAAAACTGAACAATCATCTCAATTTCCCCTTAAAAAATATGAGTACAGTAGCCTATACTGACGGCATAACCGTTTAAGCATAAGGACCTGCTATAGAGATAGGAGCCATAGCCTCATAATACTCGCCACGTTCTATAAGTGCAAGAGTAGTTTCTAGGGCACACATACCCTCAAAGTTAAACATATGCGGCTGTGTGCCATATTCGTAGCCGTTGCGGCCAGTGAAGCCGGTGCCGTACGCACTGCTATATTGTATTAATATGCCGCTATTGGGGAGTGCAACAATTGTGGGATTGATACCGGTGCCGCTACTTCCTGTTGGTTCGCCTACCAAGGTAGCAAAGCCAGTCTGTTTAACAATTTCAACAGCATCACCACTTGCAGAAAAATTTCTCCCGTCTATTAAAAGCCATATCTTGCCGCCAAACATCGCTTTATCTCTGCTTGGATTTATTTGGTCGACTATTCGCACATAGTAGTCAAGCCCCTGTATGTCTTGGGGACTGAAATGCGGAAGTTCCTCAAAAACCCCTGGATGTACGGGGTCAACTTGCAGCCATCCTAACTCTATAAGCGGCTTAAGAAATCGCATATTATGCTCACCTGCCATAAAAAACATAAACAGGTTGGTATACAGTGTCTGGTTTATATTGGGGGCAATAACAAGGTCCGGGAAAAATCGCGAGTCACCGCCGGGGTTACCTCTTATATCAACTATCAGGTGCTCGTAGCTCGCGATGCTTTCATAAAACTGAATAAGCTGAAGGTAATCCCCTGCCATTGACCGGGCACTCATTTGATGGATACGTACATACGCAATACGGCCTTGCTCTATGATTTTGGTTTCTACATTCCCTTGCTGATGCTGTACGGCATCTGGATTTTGTGCGTGGTTTTGCGCGGGTTCTTCTTGCACATGAGGCTCAAAATCAGCATCTGTAAGACTATAAAAAGCCCTGGATGCAGGGTTGCCCATTACTTCGATAAAAGGCGCAAACTCGCTTGTAAGCCTAAACGGGATAAGTGACCTCACGCGATTGCTGTCTAAGATATCCATATGCCCAAACCTGTTGACTTGGTCAAAAATTTCTTCGTGTAAAATCCGTATAAAATTACTGTGATGGTGGGCCGCTTCCAACGTGTATCTCGCATTAGCGAATAACTCATGCAAGCACACACCGCGCGCCCGGTATAGGGCATTGATGTGTGGGAAATTGGCCTTTAATATCTCATATAAATAGTCAAGGTCTTCTATGTATTGGGCCCTTGTATTACCAGAGTGGAAGATAGGATTAGGGGTAGGTACAGGGGTAAGGATTGTCTCCGGCTTGGGAGTTTCTTGAGGCTCTGGGGTGCCTGGGTAGGTGCCGCTTTCCGTAGCCGGTGGGTACTCCGCAACTGGGGAATCAGGTGTACCGGAGTCACTTCCTCTACTACATGATGTTAGCAGTACTAGCACTAGAATAAATAACATTTTCCAAGTAAATTTCGCCTTCATGTAGTAGCCTCCCAGCCTGTTATAAAATACAATTCAGTTGATTGCTACAGCTGTATACCATACTCACACATCTTCTCATTTACATTTCTCTGTTTCAACCAATTTGTGTAGCCGTTCACGCATTACAGCAAACGAAACAATCTCATCAACAGGTTTTAAATGTTCTGATGCTGTAGCATGTCCCCAAACATGAACGGGATACCAAGTCATACACAAGTCAACAATGTCCTCGACTGTATAATCACCATCGTAGTACCCGAGCATATAAGGTTTTTCGAAGCAAAATAAAGCACTAACAACATACATTTCGTCGTACCCCGCTGGCGCGTACATTGCATCTGCAAAATCTATGAGGTAAACATTCAAATTATCGTCCACCAAAACATTTTCACAATGAAAATCGCCGTGGCAGTAAACTTTATCTTTTTCGTTGATATGGAAGTCAGCAAGGATTTTTAATCGTTCTGCTTGAAATGAAGCAGGGAATTTTTCGTTTTCCCATTCAATATCATTCAATGCGTATTCCATAACATCGATATCTGTAAAATTTTCACATGGTACATTCATTTTGTCTGTGATAGCGCGGATTTGTTTGCCGATACTAATTTTGTCTTCATAACTTAAATCGGATTCGATATCGCCAAGAGTCTTGCCATGGATATACTCCATAATCATATATCGGAAAGTGTACTTATCTTCGACCACGCCATCGGCGATGAGTTTGGGAGAGGGTACACCTTGTGTGTTGGCCAAGCGCATACCAAATAACTCTGTATCGACATTAGTACCGAACTCCCTGCCCACGCCAAGCGGCATAAATATTTTTACAACATAGTTGCCAACTTTGAAAACAGCGTTTGCGCCGGGTTTTAGGTTTTCTATTTCTGTAAACAGCAAGTTTTCCTTTGTCATGATATGTTCAATTAGCGGCGCGAAAGCAGGGACTGATTGGAATATCTTGCCCCAGTCATCCCAGTTATTGATTGGCTCGGTAAATAAACTCATGCTGTACAGCTCCCCTATTCAAAAATACTACCGCCGGTGCTATCTATTGCCACTACCAGCGGCATATCTACAACCATAAGCTTGCGTACAGCCTCCGTACCCAGGTCATCGTAGGCCACAACATCCGACGATTGTACGCATTTTGCCATAAGCGCCGCCGTGCCGCCTATTGCTACTAAGTATAGCCCCCCATACTGTGTGATTGCTTCTGTTACCTTGGGCGAACGTGCGCCTTTGCCTATCATAACTTTGAGCCCCGCCTTTATAAGGTCAGGCGCGTAGGCATCCATACGGCCAGCAGTTGTGGGGCCTACGGAGCCAATTAGCTTGCCGGGGGGTGCCGGGCATGGCCCAGCATAAAATACAGCCTGGCCCGTGTAATCAAATGGCGCAGTACTGCCGTTAATATGAGCTTCGTACATGCGCTGATGTGCGGCGTCGCGGGCAGTGTATATGGTACCGGTGAGTTTTATTGCATCACCGGCTTTTAGTTTAGCAATTACATCGTTTGTTAGTGGAGTTTGTAGGTTCATACGTTATATCCCTTTCGCATAACTGCTATACCCATGTACGGGTCAACTAGTTTTCCTATATCACAGCCGACATATGCCGCGAAACATGGCACCCAATATTAACCGCTACCGGCAACCCGGCAATATGTGTAGCATAAGTCAAAACTCGCACGCCCAGTGCGGTGGTATTACCCTTAAATCCTGCTGCACCTATGCCAAGCGCATTAATTTTTTCTAGTAACCGCGATTCTACACCGGCCCATACAGGGTCGGTATTTTTTTCAAACATCTGTGCCAGGGCTTCTTTAGACAATAGCGCGGCCTTTTCCATTGTACCGCCTACACCCACACCCACAACTATTGGCGGGCATGGGTCCGGCCCGGCTTGCCGTACAACATCTACAACAAAATCCTCCACACCGGCCAGCCCGCTTGAAGGGGTTAACATTTTTATGCCGCCTTTGTTTTCGCTGCCAAAGCCCTTGGGCATTACTGTTATCTTTATATTGTCACCAGAGACGATGTTGTAGTGTATTACCGCTGGGGTGTTATCCCCGGTATTTTTGCGTGATATGGGGTCGTGTACTACACTGGCCCTAAGATACCCATCGCGGTAGCCGCGGCGTACACCTTCGTTTATGGCTAGGTTTATAAGGCTTTTGGGTTTGACTTCTTGTGCAGGGCCACATGATGCTACAACACGCACATCTTCGCCCATATCCACAAACACTACTACCATGCCCGTATCTTGGCAGATGGGCATGTTTTCGGCTTTGGCTACGTCCATATTTTCTAGTATTACGCCCATGGCGCTTTTTGCAAGCGTGGATGTTTCTTTACATCTTGCTTGTTTGATAGCACTGCATATGCCTGGGTCTGCATGGATGTTTGCCTTAATGCACAGCTCTGCCACGGTTTGTATTATTTTAGTAGTAGGTATCTCCCTCATGTGCTTGCCTCCACATATGTTTCGGTTTTGATACAAATGATAAACCTTTAATGCGGTATTATTTCAAATTCTCGCCCATCCGCGTCATCGCATCCGGGTCCAATATCTTTCTTATCATATCTTCGCCGCCAAGCCTGTTTACTAGTGTTGCGTCTTGCAGGCAAATTTCAAGCGCGGTGGTCTTTTCTGACAGGGCAATACGCGCTATAGCACCGGCTCTCTCGTACCCGATATATGGTGCAAGGGCCGTTGCTATTATTGGGCTTTCGTCTACGTAGCGTTTTAGACGGTTTAGGTTGTTTTCGCTTAGCCTTATAAGTTTTATGCAGCGTTCGCCAAACACCTTGAACGCATTGTTCATCATACTTACAGATTGTATAAGGTTAAATATCAACACTGGCTGCATGACGTTAAGCTCAAACTGTCCAGCTTCTGAGGCCAGGCTCACGGTTAGGTCATTGCCTATCACCTGAAATGCTACCTGGTTTATAAGCTCTGGTAGTACAGGGTTTACCTTTTCTGGCATTATAGAAGACCCATCTTGGAGTTTTTCCATAGTAATCTCGCCTAAGCCGCATGCAGGGCCGGAGGCCATTAGTCGCAGGTCATTTGCAATTTTGGACATGTTAATCGCGCATATTTTTAGTGCGGCAGATACTTCAGTAAAACAGTCTGTATTTTGGGTGCCGTCAACCAAGCTCCCGCACCGCCTTATATCTTTAAAACCGGTGATGTCTCGTAGTTGGTTTATTACTTCCCGCACATAGTCTGGGTTGGCGTTGAGGGCTGTACCTACTGCCGTTGCGCCTAGGTTTACCTCGTATAAGTAGTTGCCTGTGTTGCTTATCCTGTCTATATCACGCTGTAGTACGCGCACATATGCGTCAAACTCCTGACCTAAGCGGATGGGCACCGCATCTTGCAGGTGGGTGCGCCCCATTTTTACTACATTGTCAAACTCTTTGGCTTTTTCTTTAAAAATCTCGCATAGCTCTGCCATGGTTTCTAGTAGCTGGTCTAGCAGCTTCCTTATACATATACGGGCAGCGGTAGGTATTACATCATTGGTAGATTGGGACATGTTTACATGGTCGTAGGGGCTTATCACGGCGTTTAGGTACTTGTCATGCCCCATCTCTACCAAGGCAATATTGGCTATGACTTCGTTGGCGTTCATATTCAAAGACGTGCCAGCGCCACCCTGGATTGGGTCAACTACAAAATGTTCGTGATAGTAGCCGTCTATGATAGCGTCACATGCGCTAACAATGTATGGGAATATACCGGGGGCTTTTGTTTCAAGCACCGGCTTATTGGCGCACGCCGCTGCCTTTTTTACCATAGCAATGGCTTTAATAAGCTCTGGGTGAAGTTGATAGTTGGTGATTGGAAAGTTTTCTATGGCGCGCTGGGTACTTATCCCATAATACACACCCAGGGGAAGGATTACTTTCCCCAACGAGTCTTCTACTGTTTTGCCTTGCCTGGTAATTGCTTGCATGGCTGGGCTCCTTTTTCATTTGATATGAGAAGTCTATTAAAGTCCTACCTGAAATTGATATTATTATGCACTATTTATGGGAAGAATGACAGAAAAAATATATCCATAAACTGGGGTGAAATTTTTGCTTTACCAATACATGAAAAAGTACCGCCGGGTGATACTAATGTTGCTAATAGCGGCAGCAATAATCGTCGCAATAAGACTCATAGGCCAGCCACAACCAGAAAGAGAATTTCATGGGACATTTATATCAATAGGTGCGATTGATATATCGGCCCAAAAGGAGGCATACACCCATAGACATCTACATCAAGCCGGCGAAAAAAGCCTCGATTTCCGAGAAACGTGAGATTCTTATACAAGACGTTGCAGATGTAGTAGCCCCAGCCAAGATAGCAGACAAAGTCAACAAATTAAGCCTTGTTAACATACATCAAGACAACGAAAAGAAAAAAAGCTACCTAGTAAGCGTAACAGACATCATAAAAAAAATTAACAAAGCATACCCAGACTACACAGTTAACAACGTAGGCGAAATAGACACTCTGGTACAGTACTCATCCCACAAAAGCCACGACAGGCCGGTACTAAAATGGTTGAGAGTCGCACTTGTAGCTATGGTGCTGTTTATAGGCTCTGCAACGGCCATTATGTCCTTCCACAACGATGGACAAATGCCTAAAATCTTCGAAACTTATTACCGGATATTTTACGGGGTAGAAAGAACCAACCCAAGGATAATAAGCATCCCCTACTCTATTGGGTTGGCTGTTGGGATATTTGTTTTTTATAACCACTTCATGGGCAAAAAAATCACAGACGACCCAACACCAATAGAGGTAGAGATGGAACTATACGAAAACGATGTTACAGACACTGTAGTAGAAGTACTAAGCCAGCGCAAAAAAGCAAAGGAAGACCGTGTTAAAAATGGAGATATAAGTTAAATGGAGCCAATAAAGCATGCAGCAACGGTGATTATAGGCTTCGGGTCGGGGCTTGTAATTGCTGGGGCTGTATACGCCTTTCTTACAATTGTAGGCGTTGTTACAAGACTGGCACAAAAAACACATACAACCAGCCAAATAAAAAGCTACGAGACCACACTTGTATTTGGCGGTATTTTTGGCACACTAACAGGGATATTTCGGTTATATATTCCTATAGGGAGTGTTGGCGTGGTTGTGCTTAGCTTTGCAAACGGTATTTTTTTTGGCTGCTTGGCTATGTCACTTGCAGAGGTCTTAAACGTTATCCCAATTTTTTCGCGTAGGGCTAGGTTGCAACGCGGGATGTTTTTTCTGGTGCTGGCTATTGCCATTGGCAAGCTTGTTGGGTCGCTTATGTATTTTCTTGTACCTGGTTTTTTTGATGTAAATGCGATGTAAGGAGGCATTAATTAATATATGAACACAACGGAGAAACAACGATATCAGGAGATGGTAAAAGCAGTGTCACCAGGCAGTACGGTGGGTATTAACTGCCTCAAAGCCTTCCTGGTTGGCGGGAGCATCTGCGCTATTGGGCAAGTAATCTACAATATCCTAGAAGCGCATAACTTTTCACGTGACGATGCAGGGCTTATAACCGCCGGGCTGTTAATTATCACGGCGGTGCTGCTGACCGCGCTGGGGTTATACAACAAGCTTGGCAAACATGCAGGTGCAGGCTCTGTTGTACCTATTACCGGCTTTGCCAATGCCATAGCGGCACCTGCCATAGAGTATAAAAAAGAAGGCTTGGTGCTTGGCATTGGTGCAAAGATTTTCATCATCGCAGGGCCAGTAATAGTATATGGTGTTATGGCCTCTGTGCTGGTGGGGCTTGTCTATTATTTTGTAAGGTGAGGTATATATGGAAAAACATATTGGTGAACAAACTGTCCGGTTCCAAAATCCGCCGTCCATAACGGCTACAGCAACAATAGTTGGGCAAAAGGAAGGCGAAGGCCCCTTGGCCAAACACTACGATATTATTTCCAATGACGCACTTTTTGGCACAGACAGTTGCGAAAAAGCCGAAAGCGAAATGTCACGCCAGGCCATAACTCTAGCCGCCCAAAAGGCCAACTTACAACTGGAAGACATCCAATACATCCTTGCCGGGGACTTGCTTAACCAGGAAACAGGCTCGACTTTTGCGGTACGCGACTTGGGCCGGCCATTCTTTGGCTTGTTTAGCGCATGCTCTGCCATAGGCGAAGCCATGTCATTGGGCGCAATGATAATAGACGGCGGTTTCGCCAATCACATAATAGCCTGTGCCAGCAGCCACTTTTGCGGTGCCGAAAAAACCTTCCGCTTCCCACTAGAGCTGGGCACCCAACGCCCGCCCACAGCCTCGTGGACAGTAACCGGTTGTGGTGCCGTTACTATTTGTGCAGGTGGAGTAGGCCCATATATTACTGCCGCCACCACAGGCGCAATAGTAGATATGGGGATACGTGACGCAAACAATATGGGTGCCGCCATGGCACCGGCAGCAGCACATGTACTGGTAAAGCACTTCCAAGATATGAATATACAGCCAAGCCATTACGATGTTATTGCCACCGGCGACCTAGGCAAGATAGGAAGCGAGCTGCTATTGCAGCTCATGAACGAAGCAGGATATGACCTAACCAACCACAAAGACTGCGGCTGTATGATATATGACACACAAAAACAAGACGTACATGCCGGTGGCAGCGGCTGCGGCTGCGCGGCGGTTACCTTTGGCGGGTATTTTTATAAACAGCTCAAAACCGGCAAGTTAAAGCGGATGCTGCTAGTACCAACCGGCGCACTTCATAGCGTGGCCACTATCCAGCAAGGGGAAAGCATACCGTCTATAGCCCATGCAGTGGCTATAGAAGGCAGTTTAAACTAAGAGGCTGTATTCCAAGCCGCAGCTCTGTCAAACAGGTTTAATTTGAAATCGATATTAGGAGGTACACGATGAATATACTTTGGGCATTTATTGTTGGTGGAGCGATATGTGTTGTTGGCCAGCTTTTGATTGACCTTACCAAGCTTACACCAGCGCGTATATTGGTAGTTTTTGTTGTGGCGGGCTGCATATTAGGCGGCTTGGGCTGGTATGACAGGCTAGTAGACTTTGCGGGTGCAGGGGCAACCATACCACTTCCGGGCTTTGGCAATTTGTTGGCCAGGGGTGTAAAAAAAGCAGTTGATGAGCGTGGGCTTTTGGGGGTAGTAACCGGCGGCTTTACGGCCATGGCCGGTGGGGTAACAATTGCAATTGTATTTGGGTACCTTGCAGCACTAGTTAGCTCGCCCAGGGCCAAGGATGTATAGCACAATATTAATATAGTACTACACAAAAGGGGCTGTCTTGCGAAGAAAAAAGCAAGACAGCCCCGTTTCACATAAAAAGGAAAGAATGAGTAGATACAATCCCCAAAAAGCATAAAAAGAGAAAACGCAAATA
>Ga0123355_10001687_pt1 | contig 30721 bp, 16 predicted proteins | sample TergutEmb28metaG_3_FD_89872 | JGI IMG/M metagenome (GOLD analysis project Ga0123355, IMG submission 89872) | Embiratermes neotenicus P1 segment gut microbial communities from Petit-Saut dam, French Guiana - Emb289 P1 | ecosystem: Host-associated > Arthropoda: Insects > Digestive system > Gut ... | reverse complement strand
TTGTGTGGAAGTTAGTGTCAAAGAGTACAGGGTACCCCCACGATATCCAGCTATGATGGTCCGCAAGCCCCCAAACACTCACACGCTCGATATAATCCGCAAATTCTAGGTACCAGCTCATTAGCAAGCCAAAGCGTGCGGCTTGTTCTTCCAGTAGGGCCTGGGTCATAGTTGCGGGCGAGGCGGCACTTCCGCCAATAGTAATATCCCATTCTGTGATACTTAGCCTGGCACCGGTGGTTATATACAGCTCAATTGCGGATCTTACATATGCCGGGTTTGTCATCCAGCCTCTTATACTATAGTGGGCTTGCATCCCTATGCCTTCAATTAGCAATCGCCCGTCGTACGATGGGTCGCTTCTCCAACGCTCGTTTATTTCTATTACCATCTGTGCTATCGCGTCACGTTTGCCTGGCACATGGTCGTTATAATCGTTGTAGTACAAGATAGCAAATGGGTCGTAGATACGGGCAAACCTAAATGCATAGTATATATAATCCGAGCCACATTCGTCGCCCACGGCACCGTTGGCAAACGCGTCATACCACTGGGACTGGTTTGCAGGGTCAAGCCCCCTATCGGCACTGCGCATATATGCCCGCCAATCTGGGTTTGCCCTCCAGCGGGAAGCATCCGCGCCCCATATTGCCTCGTTTACCACGTCCCATGCATACATACTGCCTGCATATCTACCGGCTACGGTGCTAATATATAAATGCATGTTGGCAATGGCTTGCGCACGGGTCAAAGGCTGGTTGCCAGAGTCCGCAACGGTCGTAAGCCACGGCGGGGACTGGGAATGCCACACCAATGTATGCCCTATCATGGCTAGGTCATTTTCTTCTGCCCAGGCTACGATATAGTCGGCTGTGGTGAAGGTCCAGTTGTTTGGGTCTGGGTTTGCTGCTATTGTGTCTACCTTATGGTTGTTTTCTGCGGTTACTGCATTAAAGTGGTGTAAAAAACCGTCCATTGTATTAAACGAGCCCAACCGGGAGGCAGTACTCCAGATATTGCCGAACATGAAATGCCCTGCAAATGATTCTGCCAAAGACGCAGCAGCCAAGTCCCATTCCGGGAAAACTGGCTCGTCTAACCCGCGCTCACCTATCCGCACTACTTCTATGCTGTCTATATAAAAATCATAGGTTGGGGCATTGGCGGTCATAATCCTTACACCGCGCTGGTTGGATACAAAATGCTCCAGCAACTGGTTTGCGGTTAGGGTATGTGTGATATACCACGTTCCGCTTTGAGGGACAATTGCGGTGGCATATGCACTCCATGGCGCATCTGTACGGCCCAATTGCATAGTTATACCTTCAGCCGCACGGCCAGACACTGTAAAGGCATACACAGCACCAAAAGTGACCTCAAGTGGCGCAAGGTTTATATCCAAAGCATAAAAATTTTGCTGCCTATCAGATATAAGTATGGCGTTACCCTCGCCAGAAGGATGCGCAACAACAGTAAGCACAGGCGAGCCAGACACACCCAAATACGGCACCCCGCTAAGCACATAAGCACCCACACCATAAATGCCATGTTCCTGTGTTTGGATGATGGGGTCATATGCCATGCTGTACATTAGCGTTTCTATTGGCTGTGTTGGGTACGCTGGCTCGTTGCCTGGTTCGACATCCGGCTCATCTTCCCCTACATCATCCAAAAATTCTGGTTCTTGCATGTCTTCTGGGTCATATTCTTCTGTTTGATAGTAGCCATTTGTCATGTCATATTCACGGGGTTGATAATTGGCCGTACTGCCACATGATGTAAGCAACATGGCAATTAATATAAATGCAACTGGTAACAAGTAGTGTAGTCTTTTTAATACAACCATGATAGTCTCCATTCTAAGCAAGCTGGCAGTTTTGATGATTGGGCCAAAAGCGATTTGCCGCCTATGAACACAGATTCTAAGGTTTAGCACCAAGCTTAACTCAGCTTATTTATGTCTCCCCAAGAAACAGTTTCTCCCTTGGGCAGCTTTATAGGCATCTGTACACCGTTATATACAATAACCCCTGCATAATCGTGTTTTGCATAAAATGTTGCCTCCGTTAACTTCCCGTTGGCCCAAGACAGATTAACCACTAAGCCGCCTTTTGCGCATAGTCCATTCACACTGCCCTGTTTCCACTCTTCTGGCAAAGCTTTTAGCAAATATACTTTGTTGTGGCTGCTGCTTACCAGCATATGAGCTATTGCAGCTGTTGCACCAAAGTTGCCGTCTATCTGAAAAGGCGGGTGGTCATCAAAAAGGTTGGGTAGCGTTGAGTGGCATAGCAACTCATTAAAGTGGCTGTATGCCCCGTTACCATCGCCCAACTTGGCCAAGAAGTTTATGATCCACGCCCGGCTCCAGCCTGTGTGCCCGCCGCCACTAGCCAACCTTAGCGCCAGGGTTGTGCGCGCTGCTTCTGCCAGTTCTGGGGTTGTTTCGGGAGTAATACCGTTTCCGGGGAACAGTGCAAACAAGTGTGACATATGCCTATGCCCTGGCTCTGCTTCTTCTTTCTCGGTAAGCCATTCCATTATGCCGCCGTTTTTGCCTACACGTGTGGGTGGCAGCTTGCTGCGCATGGTGGCAATGGTACTTGCAAAACCCGTATCCTGGTTTAAGATATCGCAAGCTTTTTCGCAAGCGGCAAACAGCTCTGCTAAAATTTGCCCATCCATGGCACAGCCCTCGCATAGGGTGCCGTTTTTACCATTTGCAAGTTTGTATGTGTTTTCTGGTGAGACGGTTGGCGAGACAATAAGCTCGCCCTGTTCGTTTTCGACAAGGAAGTCAACAAAGAACATACATGCATCTTTGAGCAAGCCAAAGTGTGCCGCAAGAAAATCCTTGTCAAGGGTATACTCGTAGTGCTCCCAGATATGCAAGCATAGCCATGCTGCACCCATCACCCAATATGTTGCCGCAATATATGAGTCTTGTGGCGCGGTGTCGCCCCAGATATCTGTATTGTGGTGAGCCACAAACCCCCGTGCGTTATACATTTCAGTCGCGGTTATTGTCCCCCTTGGGTGCATACGCCATAGATGTTCGAAAAGCGGGTTGTGGCATTCTGTAAGATTGCATATCTCTGCGGGCCAATAGTTCATTTGGGTGTTTATATTTATTGTATATTTGCTGTCCCATGGCGGTAAAAAGTCATTGCACCAGAGTCCTTGCAAGTTAGCAGGCAAACTACCAGTGCGGCTGCAAGATATAAGCAGGTACCGGCCAAAGCGGAAGTAAAGTGCCGTAAGGCCTGGGTCTGCGGTCCCGCTTTTTACTTTTTGTAGGCGTTCGTCTGTAGGGAGGTGTGTAGTGTTTTCGCCTTCTAAGCTAAGGGTTACACGGCTCTCGAGTGCTTGATAATCTTGTATATGCTCGTGCAATATGCTTGTGTATCCTTTATTTGCTGCTGCGTTATTAGTCTCGCTGCATACATCTAATGTGTTGCTATGCTTAAAACTTGTAGCGGCGGTTATATAAATATAAGCCTCGCGAGCATTGCGTATGATCAAGTACTCGCCTACAACCTCTATATCCCCATCTGCATCTGCATGGCCGCTGGCAAGACAGTGGAACGAAATCCCATCATGGCCGCCATTTACGCCATTCATAAAAATAGCGTTTTTACCGTGACTCCCTGTGCAATTGCTATAACGGCCTCTTGTAAGCCTTGCGTCAAAAGAAAGCCCACTTGGGTTGTTGGTCGTAAATTTTATTGCTATAACACCTGCTGGGGCAGAGGCTAAAACATCCCGCTTATACAGGTATCCCCCTGCGTTAAACTCAACCGACACTATAGCCGTATCCAAGCACAAGCTACGCCTATAATCACAAATGTCGCCAGGCATATCATGAAATAAAATTTGCAAATCACCCAATGTCTGATACGCACGCTGGTACTCTGGCGTACCTGCCAGCGCGTACCGTGACAATTGCTCCGCGTCATGGACATTACCCTGCTTTAGCAACTCGCGGATTTTATCAATATTGCCTTTAGCGTCAGGGTTATTTCTGTTTCTATAACCTCCGGACCATAACGTATCTTCGTTTAACTGTATACGCTCTGTGTTTACCCCACCAAAAACCATAGCGCCCAGCCGGCCATTACCAACCGGCAATGCTTCTGACCATTTGCTAGGATGTGCAGGGCTTTTGTACCATAGTGCAGATTCTTTGCTCATGCTATACCTCCGTAATAAAGTGTTCATACTAATCTCAAATAAATTCTGAGAATTTGCCCAAATAGAAAATATCAGGTATTAGTGATTTTTCGTTTGGGCAAATTTGCATTTTACTTGAGATTAGTATCAAACCACCAATAGTCCATACTCAACAAATCCCTGTCACTGTCTCCCCTAAACACAAAAAAAACATTGTATACCCCCGTAATATTGGCTACATCACAGTGGCGAGTTTCCCAAGTACTTGAACTGCCTGTTGCACCTGTTATTAGCGTCCCGGCTATTGGCCCGCTTGGGCTGTCTAGCCTTATTTCTATTTCACTGCCGTATCTTGATGCAACCCTGGCGTTAAACCTTACGGCACCGGTTTCGCTAAAATTTACATTGGCTACCGCCAACCAGTCACCGTCGCTTATACCTGTAACGCACAATCCAGTGCCGCCACTTACAACATCAATAGTGGCACCTGCCCGCCAGGCGTATGTCTCGGCAGGTATTGTTTCATATGGGTTAATGCCTCCTAGGGGGGCTATCACATCTTCTTTTACTGGCAAGGTACGGCCATCGGGTGTAAATGATATTTTCGTGATTTTGGGTGAGCGGTATCCTTTTGCTTCGCCCAAGGCCTGGCATAGCTCATGCGTATGCGAAACAATAAACCACTGCCCTTTATAGTTGAATACGCCGTCATTGACCATGGGCACAGTAAAGTCATCGCACCAGCCAATATCCCCCACACTTGGGTTGTTGGATATAGGGGCGCCTAGTGGGTCTTGCCACGGGCCTAGTGGCGTATCTGCAACAAGCACCCCAGTGCCGGCTTCACCATTTTTAAAGTACAGGGCAAAACGGTCTATTCCGTCAATTTTCTTCCATGCAACTATAGGTGCCCACGAATGTGTAGCCCACTTGGCCACACCATCTGCCCCGGCTATACAAATCTCACCATGGTCTACCCAATTAATCATATCTGTTGTAGAAATCACTGTTATGTTGTTTATTTTTTGATGGGTATTGTCAATGATGCGCCCACGCTCGTTATACTCGTATGTGTCGCTTGCCATGTATATATACAAGCGCCCGTCATACTCCATAGCGCAAGGCTCTGCACCAAACTTATGGCTTATAAGCGGGTTTGTATAACCCAAAGGCTTGCCCTTTGCGTGAGTGTCAATTGCCTTTAATTCAACGGTCGTATACATATTGTGAGTGCAATATGATATGTTCCCGCCATCTACATATATATAGTCTGTAGAAAAAGTCAAAACAGTGTCACATGCCACATACCCCACCACTTTAAACCGCAACAGCGCAAATAAGTCCGACGCTTTGTTATAAAAATCTACTTCTTTACCTTCTACAAACAATTGCAAACGGTTATCGCTTATTTCGTATCTGGCATTGCCGCTGATATTGTCATTGCAAAATATTACATCTTCTACATCTACCCCATTGGGGACAGGGATGGATATTGAAACTCCTTTATATGTCACGTTGTCTGGCAATGCATCCATATGTATGGTTAGCTCAAATATAGCGTTATTTATCCCTTTCACTACTTTTGTGCCGTCGTACTTGGCGTTTAATATCACCAATTCCCTATCATGCTTTGCCAAGCTATCCGAAATACGGAAGTAATCAAAATCTACATGCCCACCCACGACCTGCGTCGCATAATAAAACAACCCAAGCCTATATCCGGTAAAGTGGGTCAAATCATATTGCATTGGCAGCACATTGCCTATCACATGCCAGTGTATTTCGTCTTCGCTATAAAAGAAGCGCACCTTGTCGGCAGCGTTGGTAAAATCAAAGTCGGCCCTTAGGTATACCCTATCACCCACAAGTGGGGCAGCCTCTACTATAACTGGGCTACCGGTTGCCATGCTTACCATGACTATACTTTTTGTACCGCTATCTGCCCGTACACCCACATAGCCATATAGGTTTTGCAGTGCGGCAAGCCCAGCTATATCCCCTTCTTTCATGCCGCTTATATCTAGGGCCGCAACACCTGCACATACCGGCCCAAAGGTACGCTGTGTTAGGGTATTGCGGGCTTCTGTCAAGCCACCTTGGCATAGATAGCCGGTTTTGAGACGCAAATATCCCGGCCGCTCCGTAAGCGACCATAGGTTATGGTCGGGGTTGTGGTTCCACTGCCATACAAGGTCTAGACGGGAGTCACCCAGGTCATTCTCCCCAGCTACAGTAGAGTGGTTTAGGTATGTTGGCTTAGCAACCATGGATACGCTTTCTACGTAAAAGTCCATCAAGTCATCTTCGTATTTTGCTTTTTCTGCATATGGGGTTTCTATAAAAATTGCGGCATTGGTTGACTTACTATCAACAGGCAGTACATAGGTGCCCTTAATAACCCCCCATTCGCCTTTGTACAAAGTACCTTGGGCCATGTTTTCTATGTCTTCCCAGCCTGTACCTCGCAATATGCTTACATAAAACTTCTTGCTTAGCGGGCCCGCCATGTATTTTATTTTTACAGTAATCTCATAAACCCCGCCCGGTTTTACTTTATCTATAATGCTTTGCTTGGGCCCAGAGCCTGTTGTAGCACGTTTGCTGACATACAATACCGGCTTGCCCAAGGATTTATCCATCTCAACATTAAGTCTTGCAATGTCTGTATACTCCCAGTTATTTATACTGTCTAGGAAATTGCCGTTCTCTAGTAGTTCTTCATCATTGCCACTTAGTACCCTTTGTGTGTTTTTTTCATCTATGTGCTTGTACAAATAGCAGGTGTTGTTGGTCGCGGTAAACGATTTTGTGATACTGCTATTGTAAAATTCGTCTGATGACGCTATCCGCATTTGCCCGCGCCCTTGTATGGGTATGGCCATATCTCGCGAGATATCTATCACTGGCCAGTCGTCTTCCCATCGCACTTTGGCCAATATTGGTACGCGCCCAACTGCGCCATGGTCTTGATGCAGCATGGCATACCACTCGCCGCTTGGGGTATCAAAAATCCCGCCTTGTGCCACGCCTCTATTCATATAACCCAAATCGTCATCCAATATTACACGGCCTTCGTATGGCCCTTCTATATGGTCGGCCCTGTAGCATAGTTGGATTCTGCGCCCGTTTCCTGATGAAGGCCATGCTATTAGAAACAAGTAGTACCGCCCGTTAATTTTATATAAATGCGCACCCTCGGCCGGCAAGCCGTCTTTCCCGCCAGCGTCGGCATTGTTAATGGGGATGCAATATAGCCCGTCAGATGGCTTTATTGCCGTAGCGTCGCTGGTTAGCTCCATCAAGTGCAAGGCACCGGCACCGCTAATAATATACACCCGCCCATCATCATCAAACAGTAGGCTGGCATGGTGGTGGGCCCCATCCAAGCTATAACGTACCCATGGGCCGTTTTCGATAGATTCTGTACTAAATATGTAGGTCTTGCTAGTGGTAAACGATGCACACACCACATAAAAAATCCCATTGTGGTACCGCAAGCTGGCCGCCCATGTGCCTTGCCTGTAGGCATTGGCTCTATTGCGCAGGGCGAATGCATCGCTGTCCTCTAGGATATCACACGCATAGTTAACAATCTCCCAATTAACCAAGTCATATGATTTCATGATAGGGCAGTGAGGTGAAAAATACATGCTTGTGCTTACCATATAATACGCAGAGCCAACGCGGATAATATCCGGGTCGGGCACATCTGCCCATATCACCGGGTTAGAAAATAGTTTACCGCTATGCCTACGCTGGGTTATAGACAATGGAGGGCGCATTTTTATTGCATATCGCCTGTCCGACGCACTAACATCATCGCTTACAGGGGGCATTTTTGGGGTTAATGCGGTCTTGATATAGTGGTACTTGCGATACTCGGTTGGTGTGCATTTTTTATGCTCTTTAAAAATACGGTTAAACGTTACCGTGCTTTGGAAGCCGGCCTCAAAAGCGATATCAGATATGGGCTTGTGTGAGCTTAGCAGCATCGCCTCTACTTTGTTTATGCGAAGCTTATCCAAATAATCGCTAAAAGACACCCCAGCGTATTTAAGGAACCACCTTGCAAAGTGGAACTTACTAAAGCCTACAATTTCTGCCACAGTTTCCAAGGTCAACGGCTCTGTATAATGGGTATTGATATAGGCAAGGCATTCGTTTAATTTTACAATACCCTCCCTGCGAAGGATAAGTCTTTCGTAGTTAATAGGTTCGTCGCTATCGGGATTTCGGGAAAAATGGACGGTCATATCAAGGATTTTGTTAACAATATTGGCCTGATAGTGGGGCTCCCTTTTTAAGTTTTCGTCTTGCATATCTAGCAGCAGCTTAGCTATATTGGCTTGAAGCGCGGGAGATTTTTCTCGCGATATTACGCGCCGCTGGGCATAGGCATACGCGGCGCTTATTAGCCCCTGTATCGAATCAAGTATTTGCAAATCAAACTGCACAACAATAAACTGGCAGTTAGAATGCTCTGTACGAAAGGAGTGTATATCACCAGGCGGGATAATCATGATTTCACTTTCTTTTAAGAGATACGTCTCCATGTTGGCCTCAACGATGACGTTTTTTTCAACTGCCATAACCACCTCTACGGCATTGTGCCAGTGGCTTGGGTAGTTGAAGTAGCCAAAAACGTGGTGGAACCTAAACATATATCCCGGTTCATATGTTAATAACTCCATGATTATGTCCATATGAGCCTCCAGTCCAATTTCAAATTTCTAATCTTCACCCAACTTAAGCGCCTGGGCTATCTTTATCCGCGACACATACCATGCCAGTACAATAAAGCATAACACAACCATGATACCAACAACAGAATACAAATTGCCATAGTCGCGAGCCTGGGCAACTATTTTAAGAGGGATAACCTGGTCCGCAGCGGTATACGATATTTGGATAAGGGGCACAAACAACCTTGCTGTTACTTCGCCCACAAAAGCCCCCAGCACAATGGCCGTGAAAGTAATAAAAAGTTGTTCGTTAAGCAATATTGCCGCTAAACTTTTCATGCTCATACCCATAGCACGAAAGATGCTAAACTGCAATATCCGCGAACGTATAGACAGTATCCAGTAAATCAAAAACCCTGTAAAGCATACCAGCAGCGTAACAATAAACCCAACAGTCAAGACCCCGTTTGTACCCTGCAAAACCGGGTCGCTTCTGCTTTCCACCAACGCGGCTTTTGCATCGCCAAAAGCAATAAAATTTATACGATTTTCATCTGCAAAGTCATAAAAAAACCGGTTGGAGTCAGAGTTAGTACGCATCCACACATGATAAGGGTAAAGCCCCATATGGCTTTGCAAAAATCCCAGATTAGCTACAACCAGCGAGTTGTTTACTTCCAACACCTGCCCATCCAGCTCCACCCTTTGGACAGGGGCAAAACCCGGCCAATGGTCCACAAATCCCACAACCACGCCCCTGGTAGTGCGCGCATATGCATCCGTAAACTGCACTGTATCGCCAGTTTTTATCCCATTAACTGTACGCAAGTTGTCAGAAAGCAGCAGCCCGTCACCACGGCTGGCAAGGATATTAAGGAAATAATTAATATGCACCCTAAGCAAGTCATCCCTAAACCACATTGTGTTACCAAATGTATATGTCTCCACACCCATTAGCACAACATCGTTTAGTGGGGGGGACTCTGCATGCGATATTTGTACATACTGCTGCTGGACACGTGTTATAGCGTCTATTTCATCAAAACCGGTAAAGCGTTCAAAGTCCGGCTCGTAAAATCTGACCCCTGTGGGCATAGCAACGATATTCCCGTCATCGTCTAGCGCCGTCACGGCTTGCCCGCCCTCTCTGCGCCAGTTTTCCCTAAACGTAAGGTCCGCCCCGGAAAGGTACATAATCTGATGGTCGTTGTTTAAGTTGATAGTACGCGCAGCTTGGGCACTAAACGTACCAACAGAAAGGGTAAATAGCAAGAAAATCATAATAAATTGTTCTTCACCCGAAGAACGCATGACCTTTATCAAAGATGCATATGCAGACGGTGACCAAAATCGCTTACCCAAATAAAATACCAACCCCACGATATAAGGGAATATCCGTAAACAAAACAGCCCAAGCCCCATAATAAACAACGATGAGCTAAGAAACAAAAGCGGGTCTACAGACTGGGCAGTCCTGACCATAGTAGCCATGACCTCGCGCTGGGTATTAAAATTGTGCAAACCGTAAAGGGAAATCCCAAGGCATAGCACATCCAAGAAAAACCGTTGCCATACAGGTTTTTGTATCTTGCCGCTGCGGCTGCGTTTGTGTGCTACAATCCCAACCTTGGAAAAACGTACAACAGGGATAAACATAGTAATAAACGATACACTCATAGCTATACCAGCAAAAAGTAGTGCATCAGGAGTTATTTCTACAATAATTGCTGCGCGCTGCACCAACTCAAGAAACCCATTGCTTGCCCCTAGCATCCGGCACAAAAACACACCTATTGCCAACCCTGCCGGGTAGCATACAGCGGCCACAAACAACCCTTGCAAGCCATAAATCCCTAAAATTTGCTTACGGCTGGCCCCGCGGCTCTTGAGTATAGATATCTCGTTTTGCTCCAACTGCAATATCTGCCTACTTACCATGTAAATATAAAAGGCCAGTATCACATAAATTGGCACCTGCAGTACCCACAATGTCACAGCAAGCCTATCTGCCCTTTGGGTGAAGTACATAATTGTTTCGCCAAAGTTTACATGAAAATCCCACATGCGGGCATCGTTAAAAAACTCCGTATAGTATGCAATTGTATCTATATAGTGGGCGGCGTCCCTGGATGTCATGTCACGGTAGTCCAGCAAATGTATCCATGTTGTATTAATGCGATAATCCGACACATAATTAAAAATAAAATGGCTGCGTATAAGAAAGTCAGAAACAAGAATATTGTGCCTGTGATGGTCTATCGTAGTTGCACCCCAAAACTCGTCTGACCCTTCGGCCAAGTCATAGATACCAACAATATGCACATAATACGTCCCTACATTTAAGACATTGCGCACTTCCAACATATCGCCTAGTAGCAAGCTGTTAGTAAGCAGGGCTTGCTCTGTAACAATGGCCTCTACTATGTTGCCATCTACAAGATAGCTGGCTGGCAAGCGGCCATGAAGTATTTGTATATTATCAAACATCCCACCAACACCAGTGAGGTGCAATGTGCGAGTTTGGACAAAGGCTTCCCGCGCAGGATACGGCATGGCCATCCAGCCAACCATTGTATCTTGGCGGATTGTACTGGCTATGGGTACGCCCATGTCATTGGCAATACCCGGGGCCAAATAGTTAGCAGATTCTAAATACAAGCGCACGCGGTCATTAATACCGGCACTGTTAAACATAAACTGCAATGACATTAATGCCGGGTGCGTACCATTTTCGACTTGAAAGGCTCGCATATCCTGATGCAATACCCTTCGCATTGTGGCGTTTATATACAGTGGTGTTGCCGCAACAATACCCACAAGCAATAAGTTACCTATCAAGAGGCAAGCCATAATCCATTTGTTTTTCCACATCTTGCGCCACAAAAATGAAATCATGGTAATACCACCTGCTGCCCAGGGCTAAGCCCCGATAATATTTGAACCATTAACCCAAAAGACGGCCCCAGCTCTACATCCCGCCTACTTATACTTCCGTTTTCGTAAAGCATTACAAAGTTGCGGTGGCCTTCACTGGTAACGGCGCGGTTTTCTACCAACACCCCGCCCAGGGCCAATGGTACGCTGGGGTGCGCATGCAAGGTCGCAGTCGCGAGGTCTATCTCAAGATATGCAAGCTCGTACACAAAAGCGTTAAACTCATCCTCGCAAACGGGTATTAGCCTGGTCTGGTGACTGCCTACCCTGCGGATGTTTTGGACCATAGGGTCCACAACTACTGTTGCATGAAAATATACATCTTGCCCTATTATTTGAACCGGGACAATATCACCATAACGCAAGACATAAAGGTGCATTGGCGTAGCCAAAAAATGCGGGTAAGTATAATCTACAATTGTCACAATCCTGCGCCCAACAGGGGAAGGCATAACGCCAGGCAAATCCCTAAACATCCCAGACTCAGCTGCCGGGACGTTGTATGTGATTCTTCCGCTAATGGGTGCGTATAAGCGCTCTGCACGGGTGGGCGTGTTTAGGTTGTACAGCCTGGTTTCAAAGTTTTGTCTTGTATTTTGTGAGCGGTACAAGAACTGCCTGTACTCTAGCTCCATTCTTGATATCCTTAAACTATAAATGCCGGTTGTATCACTTGTATTGCGCAAATTATTAATTTCTTGCCTGCGGTTTTGCCGCTCGTTTTGAAATGAAATTTCGAATTGGTCTTTTTCCAGCGAAAGCGCAAAGCGCTCTATGTTAATGGCTTCGGACTCGTAAAAACTTAGTTCTGCTATAAAATCCCCCGCGCTAATGCTATCGCCGGCACGCCAGGGCATACCAGAAAAATATCCATTCTGCCATGCTTGGAATGTAATATTTGAGGAGGTACCGTCAAAAGTTTCTGCTTCGAAATGCATATGATACGTACGCGGGAACACCACATTTACAGGCACCATCCAGTTTTGGATTAAGTCACCATATACAACTTGGGTTAGGGTTGGGGTTATTTCTACTACAGTACCTGGGTCAAACGGGGCAATAATGCCTTCATATTCTAGTTGCGCCAAAGTCACTGTTGTAGTTTGTGCCGCACACCCGGTTATGAGTAAAAGAAAAAAGACAACAACCAATGATTTAAGTAGTCTTCTAAGGTCGGACAAAAACCTCATCTCCTTCCTCTAAGCCATATGACACAGCCGCAAAAACATCTGTACGGCCAGAAAGCCTAACAACTGTGTTTATCATGTTTCCATCTACAACCCTATACACATATGCATGGTCTGCATCCATAAATATGGCATTTGCAGGTATGCGCAGGGCATCATCAATCCTTAACCTATAAAAATGTATGGATACATATTGTCCTACTTCCAAAGTCGTACCAATGGTATCAAACTGTACCGGGGTGGCCCATCTATCTTCCAGGCGTACGGGGATATATTCAAGCTCCACAGCTTGGCCGTTAATATGGCCAAATGTTTGGATAGCATTCCTTACCGGGAAAGGCCGCCATGGGTCGGGTGGGGACATCCGCATACCTGCAAAATCCCAATCTGCAGGTATAAGGTCTATTGCTTCAACAATTACTCTGTTACCGTCTGTGATATATAAAAGAGGTAGTACAGCACCTATGCTTGCACCCCTGTTTATGTCTGCTATAAATGTAATGCGCCCATCATATGGGGCATGTAGCTGCCCTCGTATACGTTGGGCATGCAACTGCGTTAGCCGTTCTTCGGCACGCTGCAGTGCACGGGCTTGTCTTTCTTGCTCGTGTCTTAATTCCATAACTGCGCGTTGGATATTAAAGTATTGTGTTGTTGCTGTATTTGCATCTGCTATGTCTTCCAAATCTTCTTCGGCTATAGCCAAGCTTTGCTGGTGCTCTAGCCTCATGATTTCGATATTTAGTCTTCTTATTTCGTTAGCTATTTCATAATTTCGCCTGGTTGTGGAAATACGCTCTGTTTCGTTTGTGATTTGTTCGTCAAGGTTTGTTACATCCAGTGATACTAGTAGCTGGCCGGCTACAACATAGTCCCCCGGCAACACATGAAACTCCCCAAAGGGTGCAATTGGGTTCATAAAGTACAGTGGCTCTGAGACGTAGCGCGTCATCCCATGGCGCCGCGTTACGGCAACTACTGGGCCCCTGTCAACAAAGGCGGTATCAAGTCGTGTTGCTAGTGGTTGGTCCAGCGGTGGCGCTTCCAGCGGTATGGCAGTGCAGCCAGCTAGGACAAAAAATGCACACAAGATGACAGCCAACATATAACGGCCACGCAAGAAATTAATCATAATACAATCACATCCCCATACTCTAAGCCGCTTATCACTTCCGTGACACTGTTCCCTACCACGCCAACCTCTACATCACGCAATACAATAACCCCATCTTCCAAGACCTGTACAAAAATCCTATCTCCCACAAAGTTAACCGCAGGGTTGGGCACAACCAATACCCCATATGCGGCCTCATGTATTATCCGCACGGTTGCAAGGGTTGCGGGCGTAACAACTGGCGACTCCCCCACAATGGCAAAATGGGCTGTATTGTTATCAACCTCTACCCCCAAAGTTTCCGGGTCAATTGCTACCGCCGGGAAGGAATCAAAAGTAATCACAATGTCATAGGCCTCGCCAACCTCCACATGTGCGGCATCACTGCCGGTTAGGCGGAAGATATACTGCCCCGGCTCTGCAATTGTGGCTATGTGCTGGCCAACTTGGGACCACATAACCCCAGAAAACTCCATTGCCCATATTATAGTACCGTCAAAAGGCGCACGCACAACCATATCTTCAACTTCCTGGCGAAGGAAATCTAAGCGCATACGCACTACATATAGCTGCCCGTTAAGTCTCTCGCGTTCTTGTGTATATCCAGATATATCTGCAGTGGTGCCAAGCGCGATTCCTTGGCGCACAGTCAGTGCTTGCCGCTGTGCTAACTGGGACAACTCCAACAACAGTCCTTCTTCTTCCCATATGGCATTTTCTAGTTGCGTCAATAGATATGGACGCTCTACTTCGGCTATCACATCCCCGGCTTGTACTACGTCTCCTGCACTTACATACACATCAAGAATCCGCTGCCAGCCAACATTAAAATGCAATGTCTCACGGTGCGTGGGTATAATAGTCACCAGCGGCGTTACAAACCTGACAGCGTCACCCTCTGTTACCATCGTTGTACGCATAGGCCGCACTACTGGGACATAAATTGCAGGGGGAGGCAGGGGTGGTTCTTCTGCTGGCAGCGCAAAGCAACCTGTCATTAGCACCAACGCCATCACCCCTGCAAGGTATAGCAATCGCATCTTTAAACGGTCCCGCCCGAGCCGAAAATCGCGAACGCTCCAACGCGTTTTCGGCGACAGGCGAGACCGATTTAAAGCGCGATTGCTATTAAATAGTAATTTTCTTGTATGGTTTATAAGCATTAAAACTCCACCCCAAAACTCTGGCATAGCTAACTATTTCGCCAAAGCAATAACTTTGTAGAATACATCTTTTGCCGTACCATCAGCATTAAAAAACACAGGCGAACCCCACGAGCGCCAACTCTGCCCGTCGTTTTTGGCCCACATGGTAATACGCTCTATATGGTCGGAAAATTCCATATACATCTTGAATAGGTTTACATACATTTCTGCCTGTTGCTCGCTTTGTTCTTTGGTGAGTGGGTTTGCAGGGTTATCATGTGAGCCAAATGTTATATCTAGCTCTGTAACTGCAAGGGTTGCCCCTGTTTTAATAAACCGCTCCACACTCTGGCGCACCCATTCATAATTTGTACGCTGGTTGTGGTGGCCTTGCATCCCAATACCTTCGATAAGCAAGCGACCGTCGTATTCTTTGTGGTTGCGCCATGTATTGTTTATGTCTTCTACCATATGTGCAATGGCTTCCCGCTTGGTAGGCATTTCTTCGTTATAGTCGTTGCAATACAGCTTTGCGTGTGGGTCATACTTACGTGCAAAGTAGAAAGCATCGAATATATAGTCCGCGCCGCTTTCGCCATGCGCTGTATTGGCGCCATTGGCATATGCAAGATACCAATGCCCTACGGCACGTTCATTTTCTGTTTCCCGGCGCAAATGGTCGCGCCAGTTTCCACTAAAGCCGGTGTTATCGTCACGGAATACTTCATTAATAACATCCCATGAGTACATGCGTCCGCTATATCTGGTGGCATAAGTTTTGATAAACGCCTCCAAGTTTGCTTTAGCTTCTTTGCGAGTTATGGGCGAGCCATCCGGTTTGCGGTTGAGCCATGGTGCAGACTGCCCATGCCACACAAATGTATGCCCTACCATATTAATATTATTGTCTGCAGCCCAGCCTACGATATTATCTGGTTGCGCAAAATCATACACCCCTGGTGCACTGGTAATGTAGACAGGCTTCATGGCATTCTCGGCAGTTATGGCATTATAATGATGGCGCAACATTGCCAATGTCTCAGGGTTTTTGAAATCATATGGTGATATGATATTCCCAAACACAAAATATTTAGAAAATTTCTTGTGCAAAGACGGTAAAGTCAAATCCCAGTTTGCTTTTGCTTGTTTATTGTTTCCCATTCGTATCGCTCCTTCAGTGTGATACGTAGCACAAAGGGCGTGTTTATAACACGCCCTTGTAAATATTACATGATACTAGCAATTAAAGCACGTCAATTATAGCTCACTACTAGTCAACTATACCTGCGTTGCCCCTGGCAAGATACTCTAACCATGTGGGTTGAGCGTTTTCTATGATGTATGCAGGGTCATGGCCATGCCACATTTCCCATGCAAACAGCTCGCCAGCAAGCCCTGGTATACGTCCTGGTACCAAGCCGTGGAAAGATGGCCTTACATGACCTGGGGCCCTTGTAATCATAGCCATGGTTTCCTCTACAGAGCGTGGGTGATAGTGGTTTGTAAATGCACCAGCCATCCATGCATCTGGGTCATCCCATTCTGGCATGGGGCGGCTCCATTGGTTGATTGCAAACATGATGGCTTCTACTTCTTCTGCTGAGAAGTTGATGGGGATAGCGCTCAAGTTTGCATTACCCATCATTTGATGTGTTGTTGCGCGTGGCCCAAGTGGGAATGCTACAAAGCCCCATGGGTCGTCTAGGTTTGGATTAATTTGTGCGCCTGCTACATAACTACCAGCAGAGCGGAATGCAACTTGTGCATTGTTGAAAGCGTCAACAAAGAAGTTCCATTCTGCACCTTCTGGGCGCTCCATCAAAACGCCAAGGTCTTGCAATTGGTTTACCCATGTCAAAGCTTCTATAAACTCTGGCCTGGTTGTAGCATTAAGGAATTCGCCTGTTGCTGGGTCGACATCGATGTACATTGCGCCGTTGGAAGCTACAGCTCTTTCTAGCATATCTACGCTAAATGAAGCCATACCCCAAGTATCCATGAGTCCGTCACCGGTTAAGTCGCGGGTGGTTTGGATAAGCAGCTCAGTCAAAGCATCCCATGTCCACTCACCCCTAAGTTGTAAGTCAAATGGCAATTGCGGGTCAATACCGGCTTCTTCAAGGAGGCGCATGTTGAAATAAATACCGCCGCCTTCTATTAGGCCTGTTGCCCAACCATGGGCTTGACCGTCCCTGCGCGTACCGTCTATGGCACTTTGCATCCAGTTAATGCCCTCGCCAAATAGGTTGTCAGGGATAGGATTAAACATGTTTTGTGCATGCATTGTCGCAAACCAGTCTGGTTGCATAAGCCATACATGCACGTCGCGGCTACCGCTTGCGATTTCTATGGGGATCATGTCACGTACTTCACCCCAACCGCCCATACGCACCTCGCGTATACGGAAGTTGTAGCGTTGCTCTACGTAGATACGGTCTTCGAGACGAGCTTCCGCTTGTGCGGTTGATGGCTCATAGGTATCTGTGTCGTAGTAGCCCCACCAGTTACCAATTACGATTTCAATACCGCCCAAATCGCGTGCGGGTACGTCTTCAACTACTTCATCGTCATCGTCGTCGTCATCTGACGGTGGTGGTGGCGGCTCTGGTGTTGTTTCTACCGTTGGTTGATCCGGTGGTGCAGGATCGTCTCCGTTACCGGTACATGCAGCGGTAAAAGCAAGTGCCAATACCAGAAGCATTGCAGCAACTAAAAACTTAAAGTTTCTTTTCATTTTTTTTCTCCCTTCGAGAATAGTTTTATTATTATCCGGCGTGCCATATTGCATAGCCAATACAGCACACGGGCAAATAACCGTAATTAAACTTAACCATGACTACATTTTCAAGCCGGACTGTCCAATACTTTCGACAAACATCCTTTGTGCAAAGATATAAATAATTATTACAGGGGCTATACCTAGTAATAGCCCGGTAGATATCATTTGTTGCAGCTCACCCATTGGTGGAGCAAAACCATGTCCACCCTGTGCCGCAATTATAAGCGAAATAAAATAGTCCCTAAATGTTTCGCCAAGGGCACTCATTTGAATGGCCATTACACCATGCCCGCGTAAGAACATCGACGAGAAAAACCCGTCTGTCCACTGCCACACAAAGGCAAACAAGAAGCACGACACAAGCATTGGCATAGCGTCTGGCAATATGATTTGTACAAAGGTCCTAATCTTGCTACAGCCGTCTACATAGGCAGCTTCTTCTAGTTCCCTAGGCATATTGCGCATGTACTGGCGCAGCATAAATATATACAACCCACTTCTAAGCCCCATGCCTGTAGCCGCCATAATCAAATAACCGTTAAGCGAAAGCATGTTTACCGGCTCAAGGCCCAAAAGACTAAAAAGCCCAAAAAAGTTAAAGAAACGGAAGTTAAGAAACATTGGCGCCATAATAGTCCTAGGCGGGATAAGTATCGTAAGAATTACACATATAAACCAAAACCGCTTAAGCGGGAAATTAAACCTGGCAAAACCATACGCCGCCAATGAGCAAGCAGCAACCTGCAACAAAGCCACCGCAAATGTGATGCCCAACGTCCTAAAAAGCGAGCCCCAATAGTTCATAAGCTCCATGGCAAGGACATACACAGCCAAAGTAGGATACCTGGGTACAGTAATAACAGTAGGGTCCAACAAGTCATTTGCCGACATAAAGCTATTGGACAGTTGGTGTAATAGCGGCTGCAATATCAAAAAACAAAGCCCAAACAAAAGTACAACACGGAAAAGCCCACCCGCAACTCTGCCAAAGTCGCGCTTAATTAGATAGCCTTCGCTAACTCTATTGCGCTCCATATACCGCGCTAAGCGCCCGGGTCGCTTTTCTTTTTTACGGCTCAAACGCTTTACACTAGTCATAGTAGTACACCATCCTTGAAATAATAAAGCTCAAAATGCCAAGCACTGCCGCAATTATTAATAAATAAATCCACGCCATGGCAGAGCCTTGACCATAATCCAACCGTCGCATCATAGTAATGTCTACATGCTGCATGGCGTTACTGTCTGTGCGCACCATAAAATCAACAACAGTGTACACAACTACAACCAAAATCATAGGTGACAGCATAGGGAACGTGATTTTCCAAAAATTCTCCCAAGATGTAGCGCCTTCTATGCTGGATGCTTCAAAAATACTTGGGCTTATAGCCTGAAGGCCAGCTAGGAAAATTAGTATTTGTATCCCACTTGCCATAGCAATGGTATAAAGCTGATTAATTGTGTCAAAAACAAAGTTTATTAAATCACCCAGCCCACCCATAGCAGCGGCACCAGTAGCAGATGCTAAAATATTCTCCAGCACACCAGTAACACTTGCACGCATAGCGTTTTGTTCTTGTATCTGTTGGGAAACTAGGTCCAACAACGAGTTGTTGGTTTCAAGGTTAACCAAGACTCCACTGGCCAATATAACAGGCAAAAAGAATACCGCCCGCACAAATCCCCGGCCCACAAACTTATTATTAAGTAGCACAGCTATAAAAAAACTAAAAATTATTATGGGCAGCACCATCGTGGCCATAAAAACCAAATCCTCTGTCATGTACTGCACAAAAGATGGCTCTACCAACAAGACATGGCGTATGTTTGCTATCCCTATAAACTCCGAAGTAAAGCGGTTATTGGCTGGGTCAGCCGTTACATTGGAAAATACAAAGCGTATAGACTGTACTAAAGGGTAAGCCATAAACGCCAAAAACCCGATAATAAACGGCGCAGTAAACAAATAACCCGAAATGGCATTTTTATTTGCCATAGAAAGCCTAAACCGTCCTTTGGGTTTTTTCATTTTAACCATTGTTACTCACCTTCTCTCTATAATTAACGCACAACCACATAACGCCTGCTAGGCACAAAAACATCGCCGTCATAATCCATAATAGAAACATTTACATAAACACGAGTCCCATCTTCATATACAGTCACACTAACACCATCTGCAAGAATTTGATGGTCAACTATAAGCTGGTTGTACAAATGGTCAAAATTAGCAACATGGTTTTGGTAAAGGTTATTTGCAACATTTGCCCAGCGGTCAAACTCGTTAGCAAAATACCGCCTGTATCTTGTGACTTCCAACTCCGCCGTCGGGACACTCATAAAACTAAAGAACAACGACGAACCGGACTCAATACTCCTAAGCAGGTAATAAGAATGGTCTTCGGCTAAGTTAAGGGGGCGAGGCGCAAAATGCACCAACCCATGAAGCGCAATTTGGTAAAAAGGTATTGATGCACTTGTAACACCAAAACCCTGGTCTGTCACAGGCATACTGGTAATAATATCTGCAAATGGCATAGCATACGAAAACCCGTAATTGAGCCATATGCCCGTCCCTTGGTCACGCAACCCAGCCAGCAAAGCCGCGCGCATGTGCATAGATGCCTCACGGGTAACATGTCTGTCTTCATGGAAATCCCCGGCAAGGGAGCTTGCCAAAGAGCGAAACGCGATATTGTTTACGCCAATATTGCTGGCTTCACTAACAAAGTTTTCTACCAAGCTAACTGTATATGCCGGACGGGCCAATGTACTTGGGTTGGCTAATATATTACCAGTCCCAAGTAAGCCAAAGTACACATGACTAAAACCTGTATGAGTAACGCGCTGCCTATTAACCTGGCGGGCTGCGTCCCTGTTATTTCTAAAGCCGTTAAACATCGAGTTGCCGCGCATATGAACAAAGTCGCCTTCAAGATAAAACTCAAAGCCCAACCCCTCTGCGGTATCAAGCATATTATTAAATGCCCTGCGGTTACCAAGCTGCGATACAAGGTTTAAGCTCGTAGGCACAGAATGGTCTATAGAGTCGTTGTGGGCACCACGCATCTTTATATGAATGTTCTCCCATCCAAACTCGTCGAATGTGACCATCATATCGGCAGCTTGGTCAAAAGTTGTGAGTGCGTATGGCCGGTCTACGGGTACACCAAGGATATGCTGGCGAGTTTCTGCTGCACCTAGTATTTCAACCATGGCGTGTACAGGTTGCGTAAGGCGCTGGTTGAGCCATGGATACCGCGCTTGCAAAAACTCCCTATACGCCACTGCCATGCCTACATATCCTTGTTGCTGTGTAAACACATAACGCACAACAATATTTTCATCCCTAGCCAGGTCCTGCTCGAAGACAGAGAACGGCCTGTCGCTTCGCCCTGCAACATCCATAGGCGCACTTTGTATCAGGCGGAATGTAGGATGCACTGCGCTGTAAGGGGATAAAAAGCCGCTCATCTCAGCACGGATAGAGCCATACGATGCGCCTTCTTCAACAATACCTACAAATGTCGTATCGCCCCTATGAACGCCAAATACCGGGTATGCAGCACGGTTATCGTGGTTTAGCGCATCGCGCAAAATTGCTTCATCCCACCCAAATATATTATTAAAATAGATGCCTTGGTTGCCGCGGCCGCTACCAAAATGCATCAGGGCCCCAGAACCATCCGGCACAAACAAGTATCCGTCATCTTCTACATATCCCGCTCCAAAGAATGGCATTAGAGTGATGCGAGTAGGCAAATACGACGGGTTATATGTTATTTCGCTAAGTGGGACGCTAACCGCCATGCTGTTAGCGTCAAGTTCAAAACGCATGGTAAGGTTAAATGATGGCAAATCCAAATTGGTTACAACACCAAAATATGACATGTCATATACCCACTCATCTAAATCGTATCCTACACCTTGAAGGTACCCCTCTATACGTGATAGTACATGAGGGTGCACGGTATCCCTTAATACAAAAATATGCGCGCCTTCTTGCAAGGTTGGAAACTGCTCGTACAGCGCAGCCCTGTCGTCCGCCGGGCGCAAACGGTCGGAGCGCAGTAGCCTATAAGCCTCTGTTACTTGCCGCCTTTGGGCAACTTCCATCTGTGCTGTAAAGTACTCTAATCTTTCTTCATATATAGCGTCTGGGATAAAAAAAACTTCAGGTATATCACCAATTGTGAAATACAACTCAAGTGCGCCGTCAACTATTGCATGTTCAAACCTGTTGTTCCTGACCGAGCTACGATACGCATCTTGCGGGACACTTCTACCATGTATGTCCTCATACTCCAAAATAAACAGGCTTTGCATATGGAACACAGAAATAGCCGAAGCGCCTGGTATATTCGTTGCGTTCTCTGGGGTAGAGCGCCATACATTGCCTGTTGCGCGCTCTGTAACTATTATCTGGGCGCTGTCTGTCAAAAACTCTAGCGTAAGATATTCGTTTTCTATGGATACAATAGGCGGCACAGGCTCGTTGTACCCAAAAATCTGGATGTATCCACCCTCGCGGGGCACCTGTGTACATGCCGCAAGCACTAAAACGAAAATCAACAATAAAAACAAACATTTTACGATTTTCACTAGAATCACCCCGCTAATTAAACCCAAGCGATAGGTCAAACCTAAACGCCAGCTCTTGAATTATGGATACAAAATAAGCAATACCATCACTTACAACAGCAAAAAACATTATAAAAATAAACATTATTATCCCAATTACAATAATCGAAATCACAGACGTTGCTATTGCCTTACCAAAACTATAGTCGTGGATTTCTTTCATAGCGCACAACACTAGCAGTACAAACCACAACCCTGCTAAGCTTGTTAACATCCAGTATATCTGGCCTTCTTCAAACGTAATTACATGGCTCATGGGGATTAGCGCCGCATCTATAATTATTAGTGGCGTTAGGGCGTAAGCTGTCCCCATATAAATATCTGACAGCTTACCTTTGCCATCAAACAAAGTTGTCAAGCTCCAGTTAGCAACCACCCACAACAAAAGCGGCAGAAGAATTTGCAACATTACTATCACAACATTAAACATTTCTGGGTTAAACCACATAAACTGAAAGTTGGTAAGTGTAATACGTAATATTTGCACAATAATTGCAACCGCCACGATGGTATGCGCGGCAGCCATTGTGCCGTACCCCTCGTGTATCAAATCCCAATAACCTGCAAGCGGCTTGCGTATCACAAACAAAGAATACCGCAAGCTTTTTACATACCTGTCAAAATCGAAGCGAGACTGATTACCTAAACTGGTCTTGGTCATGACTCATAAATCTCCCTTCTTACATGCAGCACTTTTTTAACAACAGGCGGCACTATAACTAGTACGCCCACTGCCAATGCAAAAATCCAAAAATTATCTTCCATCCATTGTCTTCTAAAAAAGCCAAACGCCCTGCCGTAGCCTATTCGGTCGTTTTCTAGGCGGAAATATCTCATTGCATCGCGGTAATACCCTTGCCGCAACATAGCTCTTGCCATGCCCACATAAGCCATGCCAAAATTTCCGTTCATCCGTAATACCTCTTGCCAATAAAAAACAGACTCCTCATACAACCCGCGGCGGTACAATTCTAGCCCGCGGTTTATGGCCAGCCCATACTCGGTAAGGTCGAAGCGGGTTATGGTATTGTTTCCGGCACAAAGGGCAAACAATGTATATCCCATGTTGTCGATGGCAGTAGGCTCCATAAAAAATCCTTCACGGGCACCCCTTCCACCAAAAACAAAAAGCAAGTTGCCTTGGAAATCGTATGCAAAAAGCCTTCCCCTTACCCGGTCAAAGGCTATAAAAGTCTCGTTGGGTAGTGGGGCAATGTCTATTAGCTGAGATGGGCCGTCTATTCCGGCAGCATCGCCGTATACAACGTCACCTTCTATATAAAACAAGCCATTTCTTATTAAAACATCATCACCCATGGCGTTTAAACGCCGTACAGAGTCTACATTGTCGTTGGTGTTGGTTACAAACAAAAAGCCTTCGCTGTCTATGGATACACTGTTATATTCTGTAGGGATAAAAATTTGGCGGCGCTCCCGCTGCTCTTGGGTGGCTATCCTTCTCCAAAACTGGTCTATGACACTTACATGAACAGGGGCAGCACCCATGTAAACGGCAAACTCCCCATATCTATCAAACTCCATAAGGCCGCGGTTAACATGGATAACCTGCACAAACAAACGCCCAGTAAAATCCACAACCAGTTTAGAGGGTAGGAAGTCGTCTGTTGGTAGCAGTTGGCTTCTTTCTGGCCGGCCTATTTCGGTTATTACATTCCAATACGAGTCTACATGCAAAATACGGTGGTTGTCGGTATCAGACAGCCATATATCGCCCCAGTCGCTGACAAAAATCCCAGATGGGAAGTTGAAAGTCGTGGGCGCTCCGTCAAGCATGGCGTGTTCTATCACTTGGGCAACTTCATGGGTGCCATCTTCGTTGGCTACAATAACAACAACCCTGTTGTTGCCAGAGTCAGCAACATATATCTTATTACCTATAACAAATAAATCCTGGGGCCTATGAAAATGCCCAATACCCAAGCTCTCGCCCAAAAGGTAAGCCGTCACGCGATAAGCATCAGGGGATGGGATAGGCACACCCCATATGTTGTATGTGTATGTGTAGTGAAAGGTAGAAGCCCTGGTTGGTAGCGGCTGCGCAATGCCAATCAACAACACTAGTACTAGAAGGCTACATAAATATCTTATTTTCATAGCGCTACCCCCTATTCCTTAATGCCGGATGTGGCCATTGTTCTCATGATATTGCTTTGGGATATGACAAAAACAGTTATGGGTACAATCATCATTATCAAAGCCACAGCGGCACCAACACCAGCCCTAGCTATCCCCCCTGCCGTAACTTGCTGCAGTGCAAAGGGTAGCGTCTTTAATTGCTCTGTATAAATGAGCGTAGCCTGTGGGTTATTCCACAATGCCTGTACAGAAAAAATCATACCTGTTAAAAGTGCAGGCTTAACCAAAGGCATGACTATGCGGGAATATATCCGCCATTCGCTGGCACCATCTATCTTCGAAGACTCGACCAGCGACATTGGGACAGTATCCATAAATTGTTTAAGAAGAAAGAACCCTAACGGCGCGGCAAAAGCCGGGACGATAACGGCCCAATAAGTATCAATCCATCCAAGGTTAGCCAAGATAAGAAAGTTGGGTATTGCCGTAACAAACCCGGTAAACATAAGCGTTGTAATAACAAGATTAAAGAAAAGCTTGCCACCGGGGATATTATATTTACTAATTGCATATGCGCCCATGCTTGCAAAAAACAAGTGCCCTACTGTCCCCACTACCGTAATAAATACAGTGTTGAATATATACCTGGTAAATGTCACCCAAGAACGGCTCATTAGGATAAACAAATCCTGAATGTTGCCAAGAGTTGGGTTAATTACAAATAGCCTAGGTGGGAATAGGAACAACTCGTTAAGGGGTTTAAACGCGTTGTTTAACACAAATATTAGCGGAAACGCAAAAAACCAACCGAATATAGCCAATACAACAAGTATAAATAAATCCCCGCCTCTGGAGCGGTTGGGCCTTCTTACATTCCGGGCAACCCGTCTACGCCTGGCTTTCACTTTTACCATGGGTATCCCCCCTATTATTGTGTGAGTGTTACGTTGTTATCTATTATCAAAACCGGATATTGCTTGTTATATAACTATCAGGTGCCCACTCTGTTTATAATCTTTTGCACTGCTATCTTTGAAAAAATCATGGCAAGAAACAAAATTGTTGCTATGGCCGATGCATATCCCATCTCGAAACGGAAAGCACCATAGTCTACAAGGTGGTTAACAACTGTGTGTACCGCATAGTCTGTAGATGGGAAACCAGCCAACTGTGCCGTTACATCCCCAACCGCAAAGCTTGCCATGATGGCCATAACAGCGCCAAACATAAGCATCCCCTGCATATTGGGTAAAGTGATAAACCACAACTCCTGCCAGCGGTTTTTTATTCCGTCCATCAGTCCTGCTTCATATAGGCTTTCGTCTATTGTGGCAAGCCCTGCGATAAAGGCCAAGAAACCAGCCCCAAGGCTCATCCACAACACAACAATTATCACAACTGGCATCATGTAAGCCGGGTTAGAAAGCCACAAAACCGGCTCACTCAAAACTCCCCAGCGTATAAGAAACGAATTAGCAAACCCATATGCATCGCCAGCAAATATAAGCGACCATATCAAAAATGTAGCGCCGGAAATTGTAGGTGCATAAAACACCAATGTAACAACGGCCCTTACATATCGCGGGAGCTCATTAATAAACCAGGCAAACAAAAACGCAGAAATATATCCTATTGGCCCGGTTATTGCAGCAAGAAGAATTGTATTGCGCAGTGCTATCAAAAACACATCGTCTGCAAGGAAAAGATTTAAATAGTTTTGGAACCCTATAAACCGCGCAGGCTCCAGCACATTGAAGTAGGTAAAGCTAAAAAATATAGAAATACCCACCGGTGCCACAACAAACACACCAAAAAGGATGGCATATGGCGCAAGGAAAAGATAAAGCCACTTGTGCTGCTTCATAGACCACCATAAATATGCCAGTTGTGCACGCTTTTTAGCGCAGTACCGCGAAAAATTCGTGCCTTCTTTCTCTGTTGCCACGGCTACGCCTGTTATTGGTGTTGTAGTTAAAGCCGACATGTTAACCTCCGTCCTATTCCAACCCAAACTCGCGGCGTTTGTTAATAAGCTCGCGGTTTATTACGATATTAAAGTCAAGTAATGTTTCTCTTGTGTCTACGTTGTCGTTTATAACGCGGCGTATTGCGTTTAGTATGTGACGGCCTACATAGTACCCGCCGGGCACCTCTGGCACGCCTACCGTCCAATAACGCTGGGCATTGAGTATGGCCAGCTCGCTGCTACTCCAAGGCAAGCTTTGGAATGCATCTATGTTGGCTGTGGGGAAACGTGCCGCAGAGCCCATAACAGACTCTAACTCACGGCCAAACCTTAGCTGTGTTTCGGTTGAGGTCCACCACTTCAAAAACTGCCAAGCCTCGTCTTGCAAGTCGCTTTCGTCAAACATTACAGCCGCCGTGCCAAAAGTTGATACAGAGTGATTTATAATACCGTCTGGGCCCTCGTGGCCTGGCATAAGGCCAAAACTCCACATCCCTGCAATTTCTGGGGCAAACACGCTAAGGACATTGAATGTACCAAAATCTGCAAAGCCTATGGGCATCTCGCCGCTTCTAAAACGGTTGATAAAGTTAAAAATCTGAGGCGAGCCAAAGTGCGTAAAGAAACGGGTAAAAGTATCAAAAGCGGCAATAGCTTCTTCGCTATCCAAGAGTGCGCGGGAGCCATCCTCGTTGTACAAAGTGCCGCCACGCTGGAAAAGTTGAGCCAAAAACCCAGATAAATCTGGTGCCATTGGGTCCCCTATGGGTGGGATACCTATTGCCATATTATTGCGCTGGATGATAGGCATCATTGCCAGCACATCATTCCAGGTTTGTGGGGGTTCTAGGTTTAGTTCTTCTAATATGTCCATACGGTAAAACATAAGGCCAAAGTTTTGTGTTTCTGGTAAAGCATAGTATCTGCCTTGCATTTCGAATGGGACCATGGCACTTGGCGCAAACCGCTGGGAAACTTCCCAAAAATCCGGGAACTGTGTTAGGTCAACAGCAGCATTGCGTAGGGCAAAGTTAATGGGGTCCGCGTTGGGGACAGAAAGTACTACGTCCGGGCCAATCCTTGCCACGACTGCTGGCAATACCGCCCCCGGAGCTACTAGTCGCAAGTTAACACCAATACCATAGTTGGGTACAAAGCTGTCGTCAATCATAGATTTTAGTGCTACAGCCTGGTCACGGCCGGTGGTTATCCATACTTCAATTACGCTGTCGCCTTCATGTACATCACCCAAGCTATCAAAATCATGTGTAAAACTTGCAACAAAGGCACGTATCTCATGTGACGCACGGGTGAAAAAAGTTTCGCGTACAACCGGCAGCTCTGCATCTTGGGAGCTTATATAAAAGAAGTCGATATCAAGTGGGGCCTCGGTCAAAATCCTTGCAGATTCCCCAAGGGCTGAAATACTTTGTTGGAAGCTTACAAATTGCACGGGTATACGGTCTGGCCTGTTATAGAAAGTATCCAGCATCCGCACCAGGGTAGCAATGACACCCGTATGGTCGTTACGCTCCCCAGAAAACTCTGTCAAATCGTTCAAAATGCCGTAAAGTATTCCTATTTCCATATAAATCATGTCCATTACATGAGGAAGGGCATGGTGTATACGATAATCGCGCAATACATCTGGGCGCGGCCCTGTTATAACCAAGATTTCACGATATATTGCGTTTAGTCGATATACACTATCCAATATCCTATCCAGTATTGGGCCCAAATCCCCCAGTGTCACTTCCATACGGATGGTATTAACACCGGCGGTCATAGGAAACAGTAGGTCATTGCCATAACTGTCTTGGAAGGTTGTCAACTCCCAACTGTTGTTAAAGCGGAAAGGTATTACAGCAGATTCTGCAAAGGGGATTTCGCCGTTGAGCATCAAAGAGCGGCTAGAGACAACACCCCTGTTATAATTTTGCCTGGCAGAAACAGAGATGCGATACAACCCGTCGGCCGGTACAGTAACTTCCCATTCTATCCACTGTCCGGGTATACGCCATGGGTAACCACCCATCATGTTTAGCCTTACTATTGCGTGGCTTGGGGGATTTGTTATGCCAGACGAACTGTCGAAAATAGGGAACAAACTAGGAGATGAGCGCACAGTCGAGTCTTGACCTTGCAGCATCAAAGAAAAGCCACCGGTTGCCGGGGACAAACTTGTGGTGCTCATATATTCGGCAAACGTAGGCGGGTTGAATATAGGTGTCAAAGATAATCCCTTTAGAACCAGTGGCTCACTGTCACCTACAAGTGTAATTGTGTTGGCACCTGCTTCAAAATAAAACATGTACGGCTCTATAAAAAAGCCCAACCTGTCGCGGAAGAACGCACCTTGCCAACGAGGAAGCTCTACCTGGGGTGGACGTATTTCGTTCCCACGGTTATCTACCCGCACGCCAATCTCGTGTGAGCCCCATACGCGGCTTAGTGTCATCATCTCAGCACCTGCAAAGGGGACTTCGCCGTTAATGCGTAGTTCTCTAGAAATGTCAATCCCGCGTGCGTCAACGGGGAAATATTGCATGTGTATATTAAATAAACCCGACTCGGGCACATTTACAGTAAACTCAACCTTTGAGTCTTCTTCCATCCTTAAAACTCTGTCAACACCTTCAAAATCATTTGCAATGTAAAACCCATGCCCAGTAGGGCTGAATATATCAATATCCACGACTTCTGTACCAGTAGGCGACTGGGCGTGATACTGCAAGTAAGCTACATAGCTGCCTTGTTGCACAATATGCGGTATAACCATTGGCCCGCCGCCATGGGCGGTTATTCTTAAATCATCGGTCCTGACAAACAGATACACAATGAAAGCCACCAAAATAGCAAACAGGATAATAAATTTTAGTTTGTTTTCCGCAAAGCTCTCACGAAAGCTACCGCTCTTGTTCATGCTGTCAGCCCCTTTAGGTCGTGTTTACTACGATGTTTAATATAGTTTCCTATGTCAAAACTCAACATGATATGTCTTACTTACACCCTTATAAATAAACCTTACAATTGCCGTACCACACAGCGTATCGGCTTGGATAATCGTATCAATTTCAACAGTGTCGTCTGCAGATGCAGTAACGGTTGGGATTGTGGTTTTATTGCCCGGACGCGATACTTTTACTTCGTATATATCGTATCCGGTGATACCATTTTCATATGTGGACCTTACCGGGTGGGGTGGAAGCTCAATACCATCACCATCAACCATAATACATATCGCTGGGGGCGCAACACGAACAATATCCTTATCCTTAGAGCTAAAGCCCAAGCCTATCAAGTCACAAAGGGGCTCATCGCTCTCGCTTTCTGCTACAAGGTATATGCCGTGCTTTTTGTCTAAGCCCTCTACATATGTTGCAACATCTATGGTAAACCGTGTTTCTGTGTTGGCAGTGCCGGCTGGGACATTAATCGTCCCTATTTTTTTGCCGTTCCATGCTTCGTTAGCGTATGGGCCATGCAGCCATATATCTATAGAAAAAGCGTTGGATGTCTTAGGAACCAGAAATAGGTTAAACTTTGTATTGTCTCCGGGCTTAGTACCGGCAAATGGCTTTAGACCCTTCTTGCTTTGTGCAAGTCCACCAAAGCCAAAATGCTTATACCCGACAATATGACCACTTGCCATATTGGTTATAGGCATATGGTTATCCCATATATCCCATGAATCTTGCAGCGTGCCAGGGTGAGAAAAGTAACTGGCTATACCAGCAGAGTAATAGCAATACGGGCTAAGTCCATACATATGAAAACCTTCAGATGTTACTTGTGCACCTGTGTATTCACAACCGTTTTTGGCATTTGCAGCCCATGTACCGTCAGGTGTGTGTGGGTCATAGGCTCTTATTACAACCTTCCCGCCTTCTGCAACCGGTTTTTCGTCCCATTGTATTGTTACAGGGTCAACCACAGCTTGGCGTGCATTGCCAAAACCCCTAGGTGGCCTATGGTAGAACACGTACCATTGGTCGTTTATAAGCTC
>Ga0123355_10001685_pt1 | contig 30728 bp, 38 predicted proteins | sample TergutEmb28metaG_3_FD_89872 | JGI IMG/M metagenome (GOLD analysis project Ga0123355, IMG submission 89872) | Embiratermes neotenicus P1 segment gut microbial communities from Petit-Saut dam, French Guiana - Emb289 P1 | ecosystem: Host-associated > Arthropoda: Insects > Digestive system > Gut ... | reverse complement strand
TGTTCGCGAAACTCATCTGTGTATGCTGATTGATTTTTCTTTGTCATTTTCTTTCGCTCCTTTTTTGTCTTTCTTAGTCTACTTGACCGAGCGATTTTTGTCTAAAGAAGTGTAACCCAATCACTGCCTCCTTGTTTTCTGAAATAAAAAAGAGCCTTTAAACAGGGTTTAAAGTGCTCTTAACGCTCTTATTTTTTGGGTTTAAAATGATGTTGATTATGCAGCGTAGTCCAAGTCGGCCACGAATAGCTCAAACTCACGCTCGGTGATTTCTTTACCGGCTTCGTAGTTGGCTGGCCGTTTTACCCGGCCTTCTGGTGCGCTCCATCGTATGTTGCCTTCTTCGTTTGCATCAATGACCGCAACATCCACTATGGCGTTTCGACCTCTGCGTTTGGATAATTGATAAAGATAAGCTGCGGATGGAGATGTGTTTTCTACTGTTACCTTTACTATACCCGTTCGGTCATTCGACTCGGCTAGGGCAACCTCGCCTTTGGCACCAGTATATGGGGTAAAGCTATCCTCGGAGCGCTCTACTGTTATCCATGTGCCTTCTGCTACACCTGTAATAACTACGCCGCCTATAACCAGATTTACCTCTGCTGGGTCATATGTTCTTATGGGTTCACTCACAGGCAGTTCCTCCTTTCGCTAGATATCTGGTTCAAAGCCAGCTTTAGTATCTGAAAATACCGCTTATTGTACCGGAATGTATGGCCCCTGCAAGCTCGATCTCCCAGCGCAAGCCATTGTATACACGGTTAGCTACATCGTTTACAGATACTTCTTCCCGGCGTAAAGCCTGAATGGAATAGACAAAGTTCCCATCATCATCAACCCGGACGATTTCCTGCTGCCCGGCTCGATGGATTACTTTCTGTACTACGGATGTAAGCATAGCAATACCGCGACTATCATAGGGTATCTTTTTCGTGTTAACGGCAAGAAATTGGGCCTCTTCTTCCATGCGGACTTTCATCCAATGCCCTGCCATGACAATGTCAATATATTCTCCGGTGGTGACGGTGCCTTCGGTGGTTTGCAGCACACCCATTTTTTCGATATATGAGAAACCGCCATTTTGATGAAGTGTTGCTAGGTCGGTAGCACGTATATCAGATTCTAAAACGCCACGCACTCCCTTAAATTTGAAGGTGAGGCTTCCGGGATCATTGGTGGCAGCAGTAGCCACTAAGCCCTCAGCTACCAGCGCATTGGGGTTTTCATGGTACATGACAATAGTGTTTTCGTATTGCAAGGAATTGACCAACTCAAGATTTTGGGTTGTTACCCAGTATGTTTTGATTTGGGTTTCTGTCCATCCACCCAGTGCATTTACTACATCGTCGCTATTTTCGGTACATGTTAAGTAATACCAATCATTATGCGTTTCCACTATTTCATTAATGGTTGTTAGCAATAATGTGGTGAGTACATCTTCCGCCGTAGGAAGAATTGAAAATATAGCAATTTGAGGTGGGGCTGGGTTTTGGCCAAAGATGCGTTGAGCCATGCGATACTCTTTTGTTTCCACGTTGAATATCTCGGCCACTTCTAAGATATCATTAAACTTAGTGTATGGTACGTCTTTGGATGTTCCCAGTATTAACGGTAGTCCAAAGCCCCGTTTGGTGATAGCCCTGGTTTGTTTGGATATATTGACTATAAAATCGGGCTTTGCCATGTTTCTAGCTCCTTTCATCCCTTCGTTTATGGTGCAAGGTTTATATTGCCAGTAAAATTATACTCCTCTATAGTTTCCAATAGTTTTGATATGCCACGTGCCGCCCGGCATCGAACGTCAAAGCCATGGCGTTGTTCATAATCATCAACTATTCGAGCCGTCCGGTCTGTTACTGCTGTGACACTTATTACTACAATGTTGCAGCCTGCTAGGTAATGATAGCCATGGAAGGTAAACCAATCGGCGGCTTCGATAGCCAGGTCGCGTGCTTCATCATCATCCATGCTGTAAGCGCTCACGGATAGAGTAAAATGCGTTTGCTCTTTGCGAGTAACCTTTAGGTCATGCTCAAAACCCGGCGTTGTTGATGGGACTACCTCATCCACCAAAGCAAACCCGCTTTTATCTTTAATATTGATTATCTTGTAGGATAGATATGGATAATCTGGCTTGCGGTCTGCTGTGTCTGTGGGAACAACACTTTTACCAACATGGGCTTGCAGGCCCTTAACAATGTTATTTTTGTTAGCCTGCATTTTGGATTTTTCCCGCCCTTCGTGCTACATACAGCATGAGGCCATTAGCATGGTCTTCATGGTCTACCTGCGATGATATAGTGAATTTATTGTCCTTCCACGTTATGACCGAGCCAATGATTAGTGGCTCATGAATGTAGATTTTTATGTCCTCAGTGGTATAACTTCCACCCTCGCCATATTGGATGCTATAACTGCGTGCATCCCTGCCGGATAGATTAAAGGCGGCGGCAATTACCTCTCGTGTTTGGGTTGTTGGCTTCCATTTGCCACCGTGTTGGTAGTCGTATTGCCCACCAATTTCCTCTTCTAATGGCATGGGCTTGGAGTATTTTCTTACAAGTCGCCTAAAATCAAACATTATTTTTTCACCACCTTGTATGTGATGGCATCGCGAAGGCGGCCCGTGTCAATCAAGGGATTGCTACCCCTCTTGGTTCTTTGTGTTACTGAGGCGTTGGGTGGGTTGCGTAGGCTCGTCATGTATTTACGAACTTCACCCACTATAAAATCACCCATGGTGTCAAAGAAAGCATCCATATCTATCTTGCCTCTTAGCACTGATTTAAGCAGGGATGCAGCTCTTTTTCCAAAACGGTCTTTGTTGCTATCAAAGCCACCACGGATGAAAGCACGTTCTGGGATGTGTACCTCTTTGGCTAACCAATACATAAACTCTAGCTGGTCTTTTCCCTTTTTGCGTACAAGGTATAATTCACCGGAGGCGGCTCTTAGAGTAAAAAGGTCGTTAAACGAGCGCGGGGAGTTTTCCCGCGCTCGCTTATTAAGGGGAATGGTCAGGCGCTTGGCCCTGCGTGGTTTTATTGAGCATCCAAACTCGTTAACATTGGCAATCATAAGCAAATGGGAATCATCTTTACCAAATATCCCTATATGGATTTCAGTCTTATTGAGTTTCTCTATTATGCTTACAATTTCAGGGATTATATTGTTATCTCGTACAACCTTGAATGACATTGTTAAAACCTAACCTTGCAATAAGGATAAAGAATAGTACGGATATCGTTGGGCCATCCTTCAACATCATGGAAGGTTTGGCTTAAGTCGGATATGCTTTCGGATTTTATGGTTGCATCGTTGCCGCTGTAGCTCACCATTTTTTCCACGGCAATCTGGATGGGGAGGGGTGCCCTATCTGGTACCTCAATATCATTAAAGTTATTGGTAAAGGCTTTTATGGCATCGAAGTAGCCTTGTCTAAGTTGTTCCGGCGTTAGGGTCATCGCCGCCAACCCCTTTCGGGTTATCTTCGGGTGGTGTGGTGTTTACTGAGGGGGTATCGAGCTGAGGGGGTGATTTCTCCCCGTCCGGTGGTTCGGAATCTAGGGTTTTGAGGATTTGGGCTCTTACATCCTCCGATTTTCTAAGACCGTTGATGGGGATGTTGTTTTTGGCGGCATATTGCCGCAGCTCAGCCAAGTTCATTTTGACAATGTCCTCTGGCATTGAGTTTTCTGGTATGGTTGTGCTATCTTGCTGGGTTTTTCGCTTTTCCTCCATTGCTCGGAGTATCCTTTTATGGGTTGGAAACATGTGCTTCTCCTTTCCGCTAAGGCGTTAATAAACTGCATCTCTAATCAATTTTAAACATAAACTTTACAATCCTTATGGCCTTGGACTCATAGACTCGTTCCCAATTAGAGCCGTCTTTAAGCTCTTCTCGGGTGGGGAAGTCATCTTTTACAGCATTTTCTTCCCACTTTACGCCTCTTGGATGCATGAGAATGATTCTGCGATTTACCAAGTAATCTTCACCGGCGTGGGACATGGTATCCCTATCGGTTTCAGTTTCCTCTATTTTTGGATGGCTGCCATTACCTAATGCAATAGCTCCGGCACCAAATAGGTATGCGGTACCTGTTTTTTTGGCAGTTTCATATGGGGAGGAATCGTCTACGACTACACGCTTATTCATGAAGTATGGAACACGGGGGCCTTGCTCATGCTCTTGGATATACTCAATAAGCTTGCGTTTTGCCAGATGCGCCTCTGCGGCAGAATGCATCATAACGCCGGTGAGTAGGTCTTTAGCATCGCCCATTTTTTGACCGGCATCAATAAAGCTCTCACCTGATAGAAGGCTTTTGGCTCCAGTTTCTCCAGAGATATCATGCACCTTGTCGGCCATGGTTGGAGCTTGGAAAATGCCGTGTAGTGTACATAAGAGCCTTGCTTGTATAACTCGCTGCCAATAGGCAGCTACTAAATCGCCTATGGCTGCCATAGGGTCACTGCCGGATAATAGGGCCGCTAGGTTATTGGCCCCCCAAGAGTTACCAAACATTTGCTTACGCGCTACGTCTTTATTAGCGTTAATGCCATTAGGAGTATAGAAGCCGCCTTCTTTTACGGTTTCCTCTTCCCCTTGTAAATCCTCCCAGAAAGGCATGTTTATTAGGGTGTTAGGGCCGCTTGCCAACTCGTCAAACTCTTTATTGTTTACCAGGATACCCGACTTAATTAGCGCAGATAGTTCCATTGTGCGCTTGATTACATATGGGGTAAATACCTCCGGTTGGATTACATTTTTTAGTGATGTTATTTTTGACATCTATATCATCCTTCCCTATTGGCCTGCGGCGGCTTTTAACTTGTGATATAGTTCGGGGTTATCTTTTAGAAGCTGGCCCTGCTTGGTTAGGTTAAATGTTTCAGGCTTAAAGGGGTTGTCTTTGTATTCATCCCCCGCCGACCGTTGACCGCCATAAGGCTCACGACCTGCCATTACAGGATGGAATAAGTATTTGTCCGAGGCCCTAAGGTTGGTTAGCTGGTCTTGAATGCCAATGACACTTTCGCCGTCCAGCTTAATTAAATTCGTATCAAGTAGGGCTTTAACAGCTTTAATGTTTTTGGCCCCTTCTTTGACCAGCAATAGGTCAATGGCACTTTCAAGTTTGTAGGTGGCTATGTCAGCGGCGGATTTTTCTGCGGCGGCTTTTTTCTCCGCTATAGCAGCATCTAGCTTTGATTGTAATTCCTCGCTTGAACCAGCAGACTTTCTAAGGTTCTCTAGTTGGTTGTCTCGTTCTGTCAGGCTGGCTGTTAGTTGCGTTGTTTCTGCTTCTGCGGCCTCTAATTTTTCTTTTGGTACATAGCTTGCTAGTGCCTCGGTATGGTAGCCAAGGACTTTGTCGGCCTGCTCTTCTGTCAAGCCCAGTTTTAGCAATGCATCTTTTAGCATGGGGTTCATCCTCTCATTTTTATGTGTATTAGATATCTGACATGGTGAATATATGGGGGTTATCGCGTATGGTTTCGTATAAACCAAGAGAAAGTAAATCTATGGTATGTTCATCTTTGTTTAGCTTGCGCAAATCAAACCGGCAACAAATACAGTGTATTAGCTCATGAAGGAAAACATAGTTTTGGTCGTCTTGCTCAAGGCTGTTGGCAACCCTAATTTTTGACTTGCCATAGTCTTGTGTGCCAGCATAGTTCCCATCAACTGCGTCTATTTCATCTGGTTTTTCGATTGTGTACTGTTTAAAACCTATTTTTATGGTATTTAAACTTTTATTTACAACTTCCATTTAATCAGCTCCTTTTTTGCAATTAAAAAAGACTGCGCTGGGCGCAATCTTTATATAAATTTAAATGTTGTTTAAAATTGGTTTAACGATGATTAACAGGTAGGATGGCCGTTATTGCGCAATCCTTTCACGAGGCATTCTGCTTAACAGCTTTTTTCTATCTTCTATCATACCCCTGAATGTTTCAGCCAGTTGCTCATCTGTTCCTGTAAAGTCAATGATATATCCAGGATATCGGCCAAAAAAACTATAATACTCCTCAAATACTGGTCGGATTATTGGGTTGGCTAGCATTTCAGATATATATTGCTCACGGTACTCCTTTTTAAACATGATGATGCTCCTTTATAAAAAAAGATTATAGAATGCGCTTAATAAATATGGCATCTCGCGCCGTATGAAGCTCAAGGCAAGTTTATCATCTGTAACCTCTGCCGTAAACATATCTGCGAATATTTCTGCTTCTACCTTGCCGGGGATTTCCCAATATTCTGGACTATGGAAATAACCGCCCTGTATTTGTCCTTGGGATAAGGCACTCATAATATCGCCAACCGACATACTATCATTATACTTATCACTATCTTCTATCAGGCCAATATAGCGGAGCATGTCATCCTCGACTTGGAAAGTTGCGGTTTGAATAGCTGCAATGAAACGTCCATTGTCATGACTTCTTAGGGTTTCAATGTCTAATTTATGGCCGATTTCATGGGCAAATGCAGTTTGCAGGTCATATCTATCAAAGTTAGGATGGCTTGGATTTAAATATATCCTACCATCGTTTCGATTATACGCCAAAGGAGTCTGCATATCTAGGTCTATGACGAAGTTGTCACGGTGTAGTATCGGTTCATAGTGAGTGCGGATATGCTCTGGTAGCAGCATCGCGTCCCTTTTCATTTCATTGAGAGCATCATCTACTGACATTATTTCTGGTTCCTCACCATTAATATCATCTTCATAGAATCCTGGAATATCCATACTTCCCCCCGATCCATCATCATCGGCTATATCTATTACCCAAAAACAACGGCAATTTATATCATCCGAAGGTGAGCCAATCATCCCTGGGCCGAAGCCGCTGTTTCCATTGGGTAAAATAAAATCTTGGTCATAGGGTATTTTAACACCATGCATCAGTGAATGGTTGCTTCGGACACGTTCATCTTCACTGGTTAGCCACTCTTTAGTCATGGTTACGCCACGTACCCTATCAAGCCGGTCTTTACGGGCTTCGGAAAATACACGATAACACTCTGTCCGCACTATACGGATAGCGTTGACCGTATCTTTGCCCAAAGCGGTGTTTAGCCGCTGAGCCATTTGAGAATAGGTTTCCCCTTCGTAAAGGCCACGTACAATAGTTTCCCTAATCCTGGCTACGGTGGTGTCGCGGTTGTTATCCATGCGCTTAGCCCATTCTAACCCAGATATCTCATTGGTTAAAGCTCGGTGCATCTCCTCTTCCCGGATAATGCCGATTAGGGATTGTTGGCCCCATGCACGGCTGATAGCCTCGCCGGTGTCATTGAAGCCGCTGGTGTACGCTGATTGTAATGCCGTGGATATTTCTTTGGTGTTTTCAGCATAGAGGCTTATGGTTAAGCCGTGCAAGGACTCATCCATACGGCGCAGCCTACCGTATCTTACCATAGCATCAAAGGTTAATATGCCATCATCTTCGTATCGCTCAAAAAGGCTGCTCATGTATGACTTGTAATTTACTAAGCTAGTGGCGTAGGTTCGCACTATTCGCCTTTCTGCTTGGGATACCATATTCTCGAAGATATTAAAATGTCCTAGTTGGTCATTTTTAAGGTCACTACTCATGGATATTTACCATTGATAAATCAATTGTTTGGGCAGCCTCTTCTTTACGCTGTACAATAAGCTTCTGAAATTCGTCAGTAGGGCTTTCTATCATTGGGTGTAGCTTTACGATGCTTTCATCGCTTATCATGTCTCGGGATGTTTTGAGGGTATCAACAATTTCCCTTACATTTTGCACCAAATTCTTACGAAAGGTTACAACGACACATTGGCTGTCAAAAGTCTTGTTGTATGCAAGGTTGATATAGTGTGTTGCAAACCAAAGTAGCTGCTTTATCGACCGCCTAAATTTCCGCTCCATCATAGACGCTTTTAAGTCTAATAAGGTAAAGAGAAATTCCAGTGATGCGCCGGATGGGCTGTTCCCAAATTTGTCAGTTTTGGTATTTACCCCTTGGCCAAACATAAAAATATTTTCCTCAAGGCGGTTTAAGTGCTCTTTGTTGGCTTCTACCGGGATGTTAAGCTCCAGCTTTGAAACACCGTGATCACTGCCAGGCCGTACTTTTATGGTTTTAAAATAGCGTAAGTTATGACGAAACTCCGCAAGGCTTGTGCCTTCGTAGCCTTTTAAAATGGTTATAACATCTTGAATTTCTCCAATGTTATTAGCAAAGTCAGCAACGCCAAGGTCGTATTCGTCTATTAATGTTTTAGTGACTTCTAAATCGCCGGTCTTCATGCTGTTATTAAGAAACCCAATAAAAGGCACTTTACCCCAACAATGAGGAACTCCCATTTGCCTGAAATGCGGTGCGGGGTTTTCTGGCTCAGACGTATCAGGTTCAAACCCGCCATTGCTATTTTCAAGATAGACTGTCACCGTTTCCCGTGTCCACCACTCGGCGCGGTATCGGGTTGCTCCATCAACCTGGACTATATAGTAATGAAGCACCCCTCCAAGGCTTTTCTGATGGACATTGTCATATATGGGGATTACCTCTTCGGCGGGGATTATTACATATTTAAAACAACCGTTCTTATCTATATAAATGTGAAGCCACTCTAAACCTTTATTGCTGGCGTTAGTGGCTATATCAGCAACTGTATCATCCCACACTTCACCAAAGAGTAAGTCTAACTTATCAGCATAATCTTCTTTTTGGTCTTGTTGGGTTATATCTACTGAAAAAACCATTGGGCGGCCTACAAGATATGAAACCTTTTGGTCAACCAGAAGGCGGTGCCATCCATGTGCCAACCTACGGTTTTCCTTGGTTTCATCCTCTATAGGGCTGCCGTTGGTATCATAATAAAACATTTTTCTGTTTAAGATATCATTTTTTATCTGATAGTAACGGACACCTTCATACATAGCCATTGTATTGTGGCCTGCTATCAACTCAAAAATGATTTCGGAATCCATTTGCATGTTATTGGCCTCTAGTTTTGCCCTGATATCATCCATTATGGATTCACCGCCTTATGTTAAAAATTCTAATTCTGAGCCTGCGCCGACATGTTCGGCAATGCCAGTAAGTCCATCTGGTGCATCATCGTGTTTATTTCTACCCTTGGCCTTGTAGGTCATTATTGCTTTGTGAAACTCAGGCCATCGGATATTCCAGTTCACGGGAAAATAAATATGCTCCATTACAAATGAAGCATTTGAAAGGATACGAGCCTGTTTATTTTTGGACTGGTGGAAGGGCCGGATTATAACTTTCCGGGTTTTATGTTTTTCCCATAAAATCCGTTCTATATTTCTGGCATAAGTACCGCCGCCGCTATTGCTTTCTATGTTGGCTATATTGACATCGTCATCGTATAGCATTTTAGCAAGCTTTGGTTCCGTTATTGCCATGGGGTCATCCGTGTATAACACGTTAATAATATAAGCTTCACCGTTATATTCCATTGCGTCTATAGAGCAGAGGAAATCAGTGCCGGTATCGGCGGTATCGGTGTAGTTGAATATCCGGTCGTATACAAGCTTGCCCTTATCATCCCTGGGTAACTCGGTATATGTTTTTATCGTTGTATAGAGCTTGCCTTGCACGTCTACTGGCTCCTGCTGGTAGTTGGCTTCAGCTATTTCTGCTGAAGTAAGGCGCTTCTTTTTTAAATAGGATTTAAAGCTTAGTAAAGCAGGGCAAAGCATGATGCCTTTAGCTTCATCAATACAGGCCTTCATCACTAGCTCATACCAATCGTTAGCATCCTCGCTATCTTTAATTTTTCCACATATGTCTTTTGTAGACCAGCGTGTCATGTTAACAATCTGGATGCCATCCTCTTCAATACGAGATAAAAATGTGTCGGTGTACCATTTCCACTGTTTTTCTAAGGCATTATCATTGTACGCTTCTTCGTCATTTTTAATGGGGTCATCAATGATTCCTATGTTGCAGCCAATACCTGTTATTGTGCCGCCGAAACCGGCACCCAAATAACTAAAATATGAGTCTTCCAAGGCCCATATCTGTTTTGCTCCATCCCCGTCCTTAATACGGGTTGTGGGAAATATATCTGAAAATATAGTCCAATTTTTATCTATTTTGGTAGCATCAATGCCATCTCTTACAATGGCTGAAAATCGTGTAGCAAGTGTGTCATTGTAAGACACAGTTATTACTTTATTTTCATTGCATTTACCGAATAACCACTGTGAGAAAAGAGTTAATGTATAGGATTTTCCATGGCGGGGAGGGATGTTTAGCATTAATTGTCTGCATATGATTTGGTTTTCGTTATCGGAAAAAGTCACATCTATTTCCTCTGGGGCGTATACCTGCCATGGGGATATCGGTGTTGGCTTCCTGATACGGCCCTCATAAAGAGCCTGTAGGGTATCAGCTATTATTTTAAGGTGGGGGCGGTCATCCCGGAAAAACTTTGGGTTTATCTGCTTACAAAAAATCCAGAACGATGAACGGGCCTCTTCGTATTTATCAGCCGTTTTGTTTAGGGCTGTTTCCTTGAACTCAGTAAAAAGATTTTCATTCATAAATAACCCTCCTTAATTAAAGTCGGATAGGCCATTGTTTGCTATGGTTGGACATGGTATTCTTGATAAAGTTGTTAATTTTAAACATTGTGGAGGATATATAATGGCACATAATAATACCCCGCTTGATACTGTGATAACAGAACAAGAGGCAAAAGCATTAGCTTTTCGTTGGATGCAGATATTAGATGATTGCACTCGTCTTGTAGACACAACTATCAACCCGGATGTCTTTTTTAGCCGATATGAATGTATGGCTGATGCGTTAACCCAACTATCCAGCATTGAAATGTATATTAACTTCACAGGAAAACCCAGCGATGCCCTAAAAAAGGCTCGTGACCCACAATATTATGAAATGCAAATCAATACTTTTATAAATCGCTCATTTGATAAGCTGATGCTGGATGCCTCCAAACTTAAGACAGAAAAAGGGCGAGCTATAAAAATCAACAATTTCTTTTCAGAAATGGAGCAATATAAAAATAATATGAGCACTGCCAATCTTTTTCTTTTAGATAACTTAAAGCAACACTCACAAAATTAGGCTTTATTGTTTTACCCACTAAAGAAGCTCTCCCTACTCAATATTTTTACTGCCGTTATATGTTCCCTTTTCAAGGACTCACCACATGGGTTGAAATGGCGCTTGCGGCTCTTGCGTTTATGGTTTTTATAGTAGTCCTTCCGGTTTGAGTTGGCCTGTTTGCGCTTTTCCTTTTCAGCAGCATAGTTGGGTAGGCTGTTAAAATAGGATGATATGCTACGAACGGAAATACCAATGATACTGCTAATTTCAATTATGGTTTTACCTTCATAAAAAAAGAGTTCTGCCGCTATGCTTTTCCAATCGGGCTTCATACCCCACCAACTTCCTGTTTTTGTGGACATATTTTTAGGCGCACTAAGGGTACGGTCATGTGGTTGTGATATACCCCGTTTAATTCTCGTTTAAATTGCATTTAAATTTGCATGTATATGATTTGTAATGGTTTTATACTCCTGCAAAATGGTGGGCCTCTGTGGGCCGTGTAGTCGCACTGTAGGGTTTATAGGTTTTGAGCTTCGCTTGTCACCTCATCGGCTATTGTTATCATTAGTGTGGCGATATCCGGGTGACTGGTCTGAATCTCTTTAAATACGCGCTCTTTAAGCATACGCATAGCTGCTTTAACTGCCCCGGCTTCCTTTCGGCTGGTGATTTTAAGCCGTTCGTTTTGCACTTGAGCCTGCTGTAGTAGGGCTATGGATTTAAGGGTTTTTATTTTTTCTTCTAGTGGCATTTCCTCATCAACTAGCATTTCCATGAGAAGCTGAGAGGCAAGTGCGTTGTTGGCTTCATTCAATTCTGTTGAGGGCCGGTCGGCGTTGTCCTCGGCTAGTAGCTGGGCATATTCCTTTGCTATCCGTACCGATTCAAACTTCTTTAAAAAGGGTTGCCCAAAGCGGTGTACGCTGGAGTAGTGGATATTGTGGCCCATTGATTTCAGATATTCGGATATCTGCTCATAGGTGTAGCCCTCCAGCAGCTTATTTTCTACGGCCTTTCGGAGAACAGTCGGCAGTTTATCAATTTTGCCGTGGCTTCGGTTTTTCGACATTTAATCCACCGCCAGCTCTATACCTTCTATTTGGATCGTACCCTCAAGCACATCAATACCTGTGGGCGTAATATAGGCAATAAACCGACTAACCTTTAGTACTTCATTTTTTGTACCGTTGATTTTTACTAGGCCCTTGCCTTCGAGGTATTTACAGATACCCTTTACATCGCTTTTATCAAGGCTATGTCCGTGCTGCTTAAGTATGGCCCTGATAAGTTCAGCGCTGGCACCCAGTGGGTCGGCTTCGCGGGTAATGTTAAGAACCAGTCCCCGCAAAATTTGGTTTGCGGCTATTTGTACATTATCCATTTAACAGCACCCCCATATCTGAAATATCACCTTCAGCTAAATTAATGCCGGTCGGGGTTAGATTTACGAATGCGACATCGCCATCCGGCTCATCTGCGGTTGCTTCTACAAATTCCTTCTTGGCCCCAGCTAGATATTGAATGGCTTTCTGGATATCGTCTTTGCTATAGTAATTTTTATACCTAAGCAGAGTATTAATGCTTGATATCGGCGTTGGGGTGCCATAACAAATATAAAGCTGTCGGATAATCTCCCCGCGCAATTCCTTGGCCTTGGCTATTGAGGTTCTATCCATCGGTGGGCGGCCTCCTATCGGATTGGCTTTCAATGTTTTGAAGGCGGAAATCCATTTTTACAAAAGCGTTTTTCATATCTGCAATACCGCTAGACATTTCACGCATAGTTTCATTTAAGCCGTCTAGGCTACGCATAAATGCATTATCCCTTCTCTCTGCTTCTTGGCGCATGTGTTTTTCACGCTTATCAAACTCAGAACGCATAATATCTTCACGTCTGACACCATCGGCAAGCAGGGCATTCATGCGCTTATCGAAACCATCATTGATACCATCCATTTCTTTGTCCCGGCGCTTATCCCGGTAAAAAAAATAAATAATAAATGCGATTAACATACCATTGTGTAGGCCATGCTCTATAAATACACCTATTATCGTAGCAGCATCCATTATGAATCTCCTCGTCTATGCGTCAGTTATAACGATTGTGTGGGTTTCTGATTCCCAGCTTACAGAGTATCCGGCTAGTTCCAATGCGGCCCTTACACCGATGGGGGAGCCTCCAAAGATTTTTGCAATCTCACTTAGGGGTGCTACAAAGCTACCGTCTACATTGGCCGCTTGGATTTGGTGCCGATTTCCGCGATAGCTTATGTTAGTTGAAGAAAGCGTGAGTCGCTGTGGCTCCGGCTTCTGTTCAGACTTATTACTTTGTGCCATGCCCATATAGCTGTAAACACCATTGGCAATGGCTTGCGCCATTTCAAGCCTCTTATAACGAAGTATGTCTACGTCCGGGTTATGAAGTGGGCTGTCTATAAAGGCCAATTCAATTAATATCGCTGGGCACAGGGTTTCCCGTATAACTCCAAACTGAGGGGCTAACTCTGTTCGTCTACTACGCAGGCCCATTTCTTGCGAGTAGATACGCTGTACTGTTTCAGCAAATCCTTGGGCAGTGCGGTCATAAAAGAACGTCTCGGCCCCAGTACCACTGGCTGCGTTTACATGGATGGAGATAAAATAATCCGCTCCCCATTCATTTGACATCTGCCAGCGGGCATTTATAGCGCTGTTATTATCCTGGCCCAAGTTTATTTCCAGGGTTGGACGACTCAGCCGGGTATCAAAGTCATTTTTAAGGATTTCGCTCAGTAAAAAAGCCACTTCCCAAGTGATATCTTGCTCTCTCATGTCATTGCCTACTGCCCCGGTGTTCCATCCGCTATGGTTATGCCCTGCGTCAATAAATATCTTGGCCATATGTATACCCCCAAGTCAGTGGCCCGGACTGTGCCACAAAAAAAGATACCAACATGTTTTGCCTGCTGGTATCTTACAATGGTGGGGTTTCTTTATGGATTGACAATGTCACTAGTTTATAATAGGTCGCTTGCTATATATCCAACAGTGATAGCTGGCCTTCAAGAATGACCGGCCCCCTATTATTATCACCTCCCAAAATACGTCGAACATGGCGTTCCGTATAGCCGTATTTTTTTGCGAGTGTGGCATGGTTGCCGCCGTTAAAATCGGCTACTATTGCGGCCCTTATCTTCCCTATACCACTGCGTCGGATAGTAGGGAAGTACATCCACATTCCACCTAGGGCTAGGATTACTTTTCGTGCTTTTTCCAGGCCCAGCATATTAGCCAATTCTGGGTAGTCCTTTGTTATGTCGGCACAGTCGCGCTTTAGCTTCAATTGCCTGCCGCCATAAGTCTGCTCAAGTTTAAGGATATCACCCAAGTCAAGAAAGTCCGATAGGCGGTCATATGGTTCGCCTAAATCTTCTTTTGTGAGGATATCAGATATTACCATGTCAGCCACCGCCTTTCATTGGTTATGCTGTTTAAAAGAAGAAGCTATGTCCTCCGTGGTCAAATGCATGTTCACGGTTAAGTGCTGCCCAGCTTGTATGCCTTAGCCTGATAGCGTTAAAAAACAACGTGCCTTTTGAGTAATCTGTCCCACTAAGTGCCATGTGTACGGCTTCCTTGGTTCCCGGCGAGGGAACGGCTCTGTCGAAAGCTCCGTTTCGTGTGGGTTCAAACTGGTTTTCTTGGAATATCACTTCCTTGATGGTGCCTGGGAAGCTACTGCTATGCACCCGGTTCATGATTACGTTGACTACCAATATCCGGCCCTTGATATCCTCGCCACCGGCTTCAGCCTGGGTTATACGGTACAGGATTTCCAGCTCGTCTTCCGTTACGAAGATTATCGGCGGGTCAGTTATCAATATGGTGCGGGTTTCTAATGCCCAAGTTACTATTAGTCCAGCGCTTTCCAATGTGGCACGAACCGGCACAAAAGTATTACCTATTATTTTTGCAATCTCGCTTATGGTGGATATATGACTACCGTCTACAAGATTGGCCTTAATTTGTATTTCGCGGCCTTTGTACCTTATGGTTGCATGGTTCATATGCGCCTCCCTATATGGCTTTCTGTTCAGCTAGGGTTTCCCGGGCCAGCATAGCCTTTAGTCCTTCTATAGCATCGGAAGCCTTCTTTGCTGTGAGCCATCCGATATGGCTAATGCCATATTTTTTATATAGCCACGCACCAAGTCGCTCCTGATGCAGCTTCCCCTCGTCATCTAGCCAACCTAATTTCTTGGCCATTCCTTCGATGTAATGTTGCTGTTTAAAGGTAATCATGCCCCCGGTACTGACTGTCTTACCGCTTAGAGTGTCGATTACAGTAATAGCCTCTCGGATGGATAGGTGTTTCAGACTAGACTTGCTAGTTAGGTTTCTGACATAATCATGGAGGATTTCATTATCTAGCCCTTTTTCTTTTGCTAGTGCGTAAATCTTACGCATTTGTGCTGTTGTAATCTTTGCCATGCCTATGTCCTCCTTAGTTTTTCTAAGTCGGGTTCAAGGAAAAATTTATCTTCTACTTTACGGGATGCGCCTACCCTAACAATATCCTTGTCGGGATATTTTTCTAATGCTTCCTTGCTAACAGATTCCTTGGTAACGATGCAGTCCCCCATGCCAAACTTTTTCAAGTTGGCTATGATGGTGGCTATCTTCATAGTGGGGAGCGAAACCCTTGAAGATTGCCGGAAGCCTACCTTGCCGAAAGTTAAAGCTTTGCTTTTTCCTTCCAGGCTACCTTTTGCACCCTCGGCAAAGTCTTGTATCAATGCTTTAAGCGCGTTAACGCGCTTGGTCATGGGTGCCGCTAAATTGGTGGCCTTTTCCTTGGCGGCAGTTATAGCGATATTCATATCTGCTTGGATGGTGCTAACGGCGATTTCGCACTCGCCCATTTCACGTAATGCTCTGTCTACGTCATCCCAGCTATGGAGGGCCGGGGTTTTGCCTGTAAATCCTTCCATTGTTATTCCTCGCTTTCTGGATTGTATTTTGCTAACTTGTCATGGGTTTGCTCGGTTATAAATAAATCCCATACTTTTGCTACCTGTAATACTACTAAAGCTAGAATTATCCCCAGTGGGATTATCAGATACTCGCCGCCGTATGCCTCATAACCCCGAAACTGGTATGCTGCCTCTATGCTGGCTGGGGTTAAAGCTATGGATGCTATGACCAGCAGCGCGGCGATAATGTGCCTTATTTTCAACTTCATCATTTGTCCCCCTTTGTATCAGTGTGGGCAATAGTTAAAAGCCATTTAAGGGTGGGGCCGTCTGCAAATTCACTGTACCGCTCTACCTTATACCCATCTTTTTCAAGGTGCTTTAAGCCGTTTATAATCCGGCCCATGACTTTTAAATGCCAGTCTTCCCGGCTTGCGCTAAAATCCATGGTTATATAAAGCATGTTGTTTCACCCGCTCTTTTCTCAAGAGGCTTCAAAAATCATAGAACCACCCGGATATTCATTTCCTTTGCAACCTTCGCCAGCTTTGCTGCTGTGATATCTGCGTAATCCTTGACTTGATAAACCAGCAGTGCATTTGTAAATACATGTACAGCTTGGCGTATTGACACGGACGTGCTGATTTTGTGTAGAAGGCTCAAAACTTCCTTATCTAAGTTGGCCTCGGAAAAAATCAGCTCCATATCCTCCAGCTTGGTGCCGGTGGCGGTCATATGCGCCCAGCGAACTACTCGGTCAGCTACTTGACCATAGGCCGCCGCTTGACGTACCCTGAGTTCATGATAGATTTCATCATTACCAATCAAGGCCATACCAACGCGCTCACCGGTATCTTCATCCTCGGTTGCGTCTACGATGCCCCGTAGGTGGTTTACTACCCGCGCCCTTAGATGCTGGGCCTCGTCAATGATGATTACCCTCTTGCTGCCCTTTAGCTTGGCGATTATTTCGGCAGTAATGCGGCGGTTCAATTTTTCCTTAATTTTTAGTTTTTCCGCGATTAATTCATTAACGCCGGTTACTGTTGCATTTGTTGGGGAAACGGTGATTACAATAGCGTCCGGGTTTTCTTTGGCGTATTGCCTTACCGCCATCGTCTTACCTACGCCGGGGTCGCCGTAGGCTACCCCTAGTTCTCCTTGGACATGGCACAGGGTAATCAAGCCGGTTACTTGAGAACTTGTCGAAGTCATAACGAAGCCTGGCTTTCTTGGTGATACATCGCGCTTGGCGGTTACTTTGAGAAACTGTTCAATTTTGGCAACCATAGTATGTGGCGTTAAGTATGTGCCGCTGACAAATTGGCTAAGGCCGGATGCAGTAGAAAAGCCAAGTTCACGTGCTACGGCACTTTGCGATTTGCCCGTCCTTTGTTGGTAGTCCAAGATGGCGGCCCTTGCCTCGGCCTCGGTCATACGTACTGCGTTGTTTTCGTTTTGCATGGGGTACCTCCCTATTGTTATTTGCGGTTATTACAGGCCGGGGTTGTGACCGGCTCACCCGCATTACCGGCCCGGAGGCCGTCACTCTGCGTGTAGTGTGCTATTTCAAATACTTACTCAATTGCAAACTCGGGCACAGGAAGGCCCATGGCCGTTATATATGCCCTTAGCCTGGTATTTTCGGAATTCACAGACATAAGGGTACGCCGGACTGTACTAGGCCTGGGAAATGCATATTTGTTTAGCGTTTGTCTAACATACTCCCTTGTAACGCCAACCTCGTCACCAATAGCTTGCAGCGTGTATCCGGGGTTTTCACTTGAAAAGCTTAAGATAGCTTTTGCTTTTCCTTTTGCAGCGAGTGTTCTTTCAACACGTGCCTTACCAAGAGCGGCCCCACATTTGCACCCGCATGATGTAGAGCTACCACTCTTAATGTTTGACCAATGTATCCATTTTTCCTTGCCGCAATCACAGCGACATAAGGCAAACAGGTTTTTTTGGCGTTTGCCTTGTCTATATTCAAAGCAAAGGATAGTCAGGAGTGTTCCTTGGGGTTTGGTTCCGATATACATGTTCATATCTTTCTTCACAACATTGCCTCCTTACAACTTGTTAATTTACATTGCCTTCCGTTCTTTTAGTTTTTGTACGCCTGCCATCCAATCCAGTGGCTCATCATGCTCTGCTCCGGCTGCTTTTGGTGAGGCGTGGATTGTTTTTTCACCCTGTATGATTCTGAGAACCTTGGGGTTAAGATTTTCGGGCATTTCTTGGCCTTCGGCGTATGCTTCCAGCATTGCATCAAGCTCATGCTGGGCTTGGGTGCCCTTTGCTTTTTTATAGCTGGCGATGGATTTTACGGCCTGTCTATTCTCGCGTTGAGCGGCCTGGAGTTCTTCTTTTGTTGCGTTGTAGCCTAGCTTCTCTTTAAGTGGGGCTTCGCATATGAACCGCTGTTCTGTGTCGTATACCCGCACACTTGATAAATCATCTGGGCTATAGCGGACATATACTTCTTTACCAAAGTAGATGCGCCATAGTTCTTCATCGAAGTAATGTAGCTTTTGGCCATATAGGGTAAGTGCTATGCCGTTTTTGCCCACTTTGATTGTGCCTTTGCTGTACCGCATAAACATAAGATTCAACATATCTGGGGGTACTACCCGTTTTTCTATCAACTCAGCTGCAAATACTTCATCCGGGAAGCGTCCATACATGCCGTCACCGCTATGGGGTTGTTTGTTGTGGTAGCCTGTTATGTAGGCATCCACATATTGATGGAACTCCTCCACGGAGGGCAGTAGACCGGGGCGCTTTAAAACCTCCTTAAGGCTATCCGGCTTCTCCAGAACATGACCACCGGTATAGGAGTCAAATAACTTGCTAAAGTTTTCCTTTATATTTTTGAAGGCCCGTTCTATGCCCTTGGCCCTTGCGTTAGCTGGGAGCGCTGTCATAAATGTAATGCCCAAGTCCTTCAGTATGCTTGGGGGCTTAAACTCTCTTTCTTTTAGCTTGGCGGTCTTGCGAAAACCATTGCCGCCGAAGTCATGGAAGAGAAATTCGCGTCCGTTGTCACAGTAAATTGTCTTAGGCGCTCCATACTTTGCTATGCCTTTTTTGAGTGCATAGATGGTGGCATCGGAACCGGGGTTGTCGGTTATACACCAACCCATTATTTTGCGGCTCTTTACATCCATGAAGGCGGTTAAGAAAAGCCTGACGGGTTTACCGCCTTTGTTAACCATAATGTCGAAAGTGTGGTTATCGGCCACCCATATATCGTTGGGTTCCATGTCATACATCCGTTCTATATATGGAGCACACTCACCAATGAAATCTACTTTCCGTTCGCGGAAATACATGGCGATGGGGATAGGTATTCTTTGGGCTGCCCGCTCGAAAGTGTCTTTGGATGGCATTTCTGGCATTACTTCGGCTCCATAGCGACGTTTTAGTTCGCGCTCTACAAGGAAAGTGCATAAACTGGCGGTTTTTTGGCTATCGTCAAGGTAGTAATATTCGAAGATGTCTAGCATCTCGTCTGTTAGCTTGCGGGAGTGCTTGCCATGTTTGCCGCGCCGGTCTATTAGGCTGGCCTCACCTTTTTCATATAAGTCCTTGCGCCTGCGATGCAGTTGGGACAGGGATAGCTTTATGGAAAATGGCGGAGGATTGTGTTTCTATTTTTCATTTGTTGTGTTGATGAACTCCATGTCGGCCTCGCCTTTGCTGCCGCCGTTATGAACCGCATTGTTGCGGAAGGAGTCCCATTCATCTAAGATGCTTTTCCAGAAAGCTATTTCCCTGCGCTCGTGTTCGGTTAAATGCTCGTACTCCACGGGTACTGGCGTTGTTACGATGGGGGATAGTGAGGCCTGGGTGGTTTCACGGTGTCGCCGCTTGTATTTGAGTTGTAGTTTCTTATCTAATGCGGATAGGGGGATGCGGTATTGAATGCCACCGCGACCTGGGCCTATACCCTGGACTTCGACCGTCTTAGCCTGTAGGCTATTGGATTCAATTAGTAGACGAACTGCTCTCTGTGTGCATCCTTTTAACTCGGCTACATCCTTGACAGTCAAATAAGTCTCAAACATAACTAGTCATCACCTTCCCTTATAAGCGTAACTGGGGTTGTGACCAGTCCTCCCGCATTATCACGGCTTACGCCGTGCCACTCTGCGATTTTATAAATCATCTTGTAAATCCATCCCGAGATAAGCGTTTATGAGGGGTATATACTTTTTCCCAGACCGCTTACCACGCAACACCATTGTCAGGTAATTGTTGGGGGCACCTATTCCTGTTTCAAGTTGCCCCTGCGTTAGGCCCATATCAATGAGCCGTTTTTTTACTGCAACCCCGAAGGGCGTATATATTTGGTCTTGTTTTTTGGTCAGGTTTACCATGGATGACTCACCTCCTGGTTATTGTTTGGGTATATCCCCCAGCTTGTGATATGATGTGTTTGCGAATCATCAATGCGCAAGCTGGGAGGTGAAATTGTGTCAGATAAGGAACATATTACGTGTCCTGAATGTGGTGAAATCTTTGAAGAAAGCGTGAACTTTGGTGGAAAATTCCGTTGGGATGTAAGTATAAATTTTGATGGAACTGTTAATCGCAAAGGTGTTATGTGTCCTCATTGCTCATCACAAGTTATGGATAGTGCGATAGCCTCAAATGATTAATTTTCTCTCAAGCCTGAAAGAATGGCATTTGAGATATTAAGGGCCTGAAAATATTTTTCCTGAGCGTAAAGCTCAAGTGCAGCTTTATAAAGCTCTATATAAACGAAGTTGTTTGGGTTTATGGGGAGCCTTGAGACTTCGCGATAAAGAGCCTTAACCTTAGATTTTGCTTGCTTCCTTGTTATTTCCATGCTTTATCTCCTTTCTATCCCGTTATTTCGCGGGTGATTTTTTTTGGTGCCCGTGGTATCATAGAATAGAATAAGAATCCCTGAGCAAAACCAATATAATCCCCATATGGGAATTTGTCAATACCCGTACGAGGATTTGCGAGAGGAGGTTTCGGTTTGAATGTTAATACACGGATACTGGAAATGATTAATTTAAAAAAACTAAGTCAAAAGGGGCTTTGTGAAAAACTTGAAGTATCTCCCTCTACTATGAACAATTGGCTAAAACAAAATAGAAATATCCCGCCAGAGCACTTAATTCCCATATGCGAATATTTACACGTGGATTTAATTTGGTTATTGACTGGTGACACATGCAAAAGCGTGTATCCTACAAATGCTGAAAGCGATAAGGCGAAATGGAAGACGCAATATGAAAAGCTAATTTATAGAAACTTTATAAAACTGAGCGAAGAGCAGCAGCAGGAACTAATAAATATCTCAGCGCTTTTACTTGGAGTAGAGAGTAGTAACCCAAGAGCCTCCGTATCTTCAATACTTGCACGAAGTGGGAAGTCTAAAGTAATAAAAACCACAAGAAGAGCGCGAAAGCCTACTTCTTCCATCTCTCCCATTGACGAAGAGGTTCCCAAAATTAATATGAAGGTATATGACATGCCTGCATCTGCAGGAAAAGGAGATCCGCTTGGTGATGAGTTATATAGGATTGTTGCCTTCAATGTAGATGATGTACCTACACGTGCTAATTTTGGCATACGGATATCAGGAGATAGCATGACACCAAAAATAAACAATGAGGACATTTTATGGGTGGCAAAGCAAGAGTCCGTTGATGATGGTGAGATTGGTGTATTTAGCTTTAATAACACAGCATATTGCAAAAAAATGAAAATTGACCACAAAGAGAAGCGACAGTGGCTGATTTCATTAAATCCTGAGTATGAGCCTATATTAATAGACGAATATGACGAATTTAAAATTTTTGGTAAAATCCTCCTATAAGGATTTTATTTTTGGTTCTTGATGATTAGATTTGTAATCCATATAGCGATATCAAGTTGTTTTGCTTTATACCCACGTGTAACCCCGCATAAAATAAGGGTTTTCTGATTAAGGAAGTAGTTTACAGCTTCCTTAATCAAACTTCCTTAATCAATTTCATTTTATTGAGTATTCTTGGTACCTTAGTGAGTTTTTTATAACGCAGTAAAGCCCCTTTTAAATGGGGCTTTAAAGTGTTTATAAATTTTTTTAAACACTTCCTTTAAAAAAATCAAGGCGGCTTGAATAGGGGCCATAGATGCAAGTGTCAAACCGCATAAAGAACTGGATAAAAAAATCCCGCATTGCTGCCAAACCGTGATTTTGCGGCATTTTGCGGGATTTCTCAGTTAGTGATTTTACGGGGTTATTTCCCGTTATTCATGCGGGTATACAGAGGATGAATATCTTCCAGAAACAGAGCCAGAAGTAGAGGAATATCTACCAGGAATAGATGAGCCAGCAGTAGATCAACCAGCAGTAGACGAGCCAGAAGAAGAGCCGGAAAACTTCCTGCCGGAACTACCGGAGCATGATGTAAATGAGCCAGGTTTAGATGAACCAAACTTGCAAGATTTAGAGCCTCAACCTGAAGAGCCAGAAAATCAACCACAAGATGATACACAAGAACTATCGGAAAACGGCGAGCATGAGCAGGGTATAGAGCAAGACATGGAGCCTAATGGCCGAGAGCCAGCGCAACAATACCCAGAACTCAACGGCCCAGAACTTGATGAGCAGTTACAGGAAAACGAAGATATAGCACATGAAGATCCCACACTCGTGAATAATGGGCAACCACCAATAATTGAAGAACTTCTACCAGAAGATGAAATAACCTCACCAGAGCTAGAAGGATTCCCCCCGGAACAAGAGGTTTACCCACCAGAAATTGAAGAGCTACCTCCAGAGCATGAAATACACCCGCCAGAAAATGATGACCTCTCACCAGAGCTTGAAGAGCTATACCCAGATTTACAAGAGCCACCAGACACACTAATCCCCGACCTAGACTTAGACTTAGACCTAGACCCAGAAAACATAACACAATACAGACCCTGGGAGCAAATAACCGAAGAAAACCTATCAGCATCCCACCCTATTTTCGCTGTATTTACAAGCGCAATAGCCTTTGACGCAGCCAGACGCATGTTTATAGCCAACCATGGCGCAGCAGAAATTGAGTCTGCCTTTGCCCTTGGCGCGGCTTTGCAGGTTGAGCCACACACATTTCTTTTACAACCAGGCGTGTATCGCAGAGCTTCGGAAGCTACATTTGCCGACAATGTATCTACAGAAGCCGTAGCCGCACGTCCGGCGGCAGTTGAAAACATGGTTTTTGCAACAGAACAAATAATTATTGATGTGGCTACAACAAACCAAAGTGAAGCTCGCCTAAATGGTAGAAATGATAGAATTGATTCATTCGCAACACGGGATACCATAGACAATATATCAGACCCAGTTGTCCGCCACTACCACATATTCGAACCAGCACCTAATAACAATAACATTGCATCAATAGCAACACAAAATCGTCATCCAGCAATGCTCCATCCCTTCGATGCTGAGATAATAATGTATAACATCAATGCCAGCAGTAATGAGCTAGATGAAATCCTAACATTTGGTCAAATCATAATGAACCTTGGTGAAAACCGCCAGCAAGCGCAGAATTTTATGCCCTTAAACCAACCCTTTACACCCTTGGTAGTCAACCCATTCAACATAAATATCAGCGCCAGCGAGTCCGTATCCCTTAACACCGGCGCGGCTTCATACCGCACACATATATTAAGCCTTCCAGGGCGCGGCGGGTTTGGGTTTAATCTGGACTTGATATATAGCTCCGCTAGGGCAGATTATGATGCGTTAATTCTTTGGGGTGGTCCTTTTGGGATGGATGCTCAATATCCTATGAATAACGAATCGGAACTAGATACTTTGGCTGCCTATGATTTTGATCTCGACTACAGTTCCTCAGGGCTTTCCTATGTTACTGTATACAATGCCAACCTGTATGAAACCAACTGGTTTTATGTAAATGGCCGACTAATTGGCTCATTTACAGTTGCACAAGGTAGTATGAGCTGGGAATCATCAGCGTATGCAGATGCCTATTTATATGAGTTTGCAAGATATTCATGGGATGTAGCAACAATAGATTCACAACAAGTTCAAGTGCTTACCCAGCGATGGGCAGATACATGGCAAGACAAGCAGCTTGTTCAGGCCAGTGACATTACTGCTGCCTATATTCCCATTGAACCGATGTTTAATTCAAAATTACCACGGCGCAACCTTCACGGGCTTGGGGCAGGTTGGATATTTGACTTGCCTTATATCATAGACCATATGCTATATATTCCAGGAAGAGGCTCATTTGCTGTCAGAAGAGCTCCCGGTTATACCCATTATATCATTGTAGGCCATAGCCTTTATGATATGCATTTAGAGGCTTATAATGGTTTCTACAGTGGTTACGGAGGGCAACCCGGCCTTTGGTCAACTAGGCGGTTAACTTTTCATAATGGTACTAGGTATTATTTCCACAATCAGCATATTATTGGCATGAGAGATAGACATGGAAATACTATTCGCTTTCATTATGCCTTTTTTTCTCACAATCTTACAAGATTACTTACACAGATTATAGACTCTTCTGGTCAATATATAGGTTTTGAGTATCGCAACTATGATACAGAAAGGCATTCCGTCACTGTTAACGCCCCTGATGCAACTACCTACACAATAAACATGCGCCGTATTGAAGGGGATTTTGTGCTTGAAAGCATTCGTAACCAAGTGGGGGCTGTTACTACATTCAATTATCGGGTTGCTCCCTTTTCATTGCGTTTTGATAATTATTGGGGGAGGGAGTACAGTCATACAGCACTTTTATATTGGGTAAATTATCCGTCAGGAGCACGACTTAGCTTTTCATATACGGCTACAATGATTAACATGGCAATAACTGGATACAGGGAAATATTTAGGCTTACATCCCGCGCGCTAGTAGGTGGTGGAAGGGATTATCTGCGAACCAATTTTAGTTATGTTGGCGACCATACAGGCTATTCGTATAGTAGATATATAGATCGCCCACCATCTTGGTACACCTATACTGTAACTGTCTACACAAACAACGGATTGTATACAATATATACCTTTAACTATAGACACCTAAATATTGAGCAACGTATAATCAGCCCAGGTGCCGAGACATTATCAATAAAAACAATAGCATATAGTGACGGCAGGCAACCAACTGATATTAGGCTAAGAGAGTTTCGTTACGACCAATCAAGAGAAACCCGCTATATATTCGAATACAACCGGTATGGTCAAGTAACAATGGCCCTAAGCCCAATGGCTAGAGGTAATAGGAATCAAGTACAGTATCAAACACGATTTCAATACGATAGCAGGTTTGGTATACAAACCCGCAGAATATTCTATACCGATTCCAATACAAATGTCACAGAAGCAAATGTCCTCTGCGCAAATGGATGGAATATTATAAGATCAGATATATGGGAATCTGGTAGAATAGTATCAAGAACAGAATTTACACATGATAGATACGGCAATATAGCCGCAAAAAGAGAGTTTCCTAACACCGCTGGCAGCGCTTATATAAGCACACACTTCAATCATAGTGAGGGTTTCTCCTTACCGCATTCTGTATGGACTGCAAATATACTTGATGCCTATGGCGACCCAGCAATTGGCAATGGCTTTGTTCAACGTACTTTCCTGTATGACGCAATGGGGCGGGTAATTACAGAAATCGACCCCAACGGCTATCAAACCCATTGGCAATATGATGGCATAGGTCGTATAACCAGAATCACTCATCCTGATGGTGGATTTGAAATTTTCCATTATGATGATAGAGCTAACACAATGCAGCATAGGACTGTGTTGGGGATAGCATACGTCTATCGATATGACCAGCTAGGAAATCTTCGAGAAATCTTTACCAATGAATGGTATCAATTGCTATCAAATGTTTATGATAACCGTATGCGGCTAGTTGAAACACGCACAGGTAGTTCAGTCGCATTTCGGGGTAATCGCACAGTATTTGCTTACGATGCATTTGACCGTGTAATTGAAGAAACGGTTTTTTGTATGAGTACACTCATTCAGAGCCGAGTTATAACTCATCACTTTGATGTTTACGACAGCGCAGGAAACTCAAGAATAGTAACTATACAAGAAGGCAACTCTGCAAGAAATGCCCCTACTATCATCCCCGGTGCTCCTAGCATTGTATCTTTTGCACTAATTGACCCCTTTGGCCGTATAATCCAAGAAGGTACGGTTGGAGGCCAGGTTTTTACCTACAATCATGATATAATTGGGCGAGTAACCAATGAGCGGTCTTTAGGCATTAACAACACGTTTACCCACAATATCCACGGTATAACATCTGTAAGAAATATAAATGGACACACCGCCCGCAATGAATACGACCATCTAGGGCGGCTAACAAAGAGCTACGACTTTAGAGGATTCGACCAGCGCTTTTATTACGATGCCCTTGGTCGTCTTATACGCCATTACAAACCCATGTTTGACCATTCTAATGGTGGTATCTACCATACTGTCACAACATATCAGTATGACAGAAACAACAATCTAACCCGTACCGCCACATTAGTTAATCGGCAGTACCACACTAGGGAATGGGCTGAAACGATAAACACATTCACATACAACAGATTAACTTCGTCCCAAATTGGTGGCACAAGGTCAGATGGCATATTAACAGAGTATACCTATGACCGTGCAGGAAATATTCTCACTAAACGATTAAGTGGTCAATTAGTAGCCAGCTATACCTACGATAATAGAGGATTTTTAACAAGCTCAACAGATGCCTCTGGCCGTGCCGAAGTATTTACCCATGACTGGTACGGAAATGTTGCGACTCGAACTGACCGTAATGGCATTGAATTTCAATATGAGTACGATGGTATGGGCCGTTTATTTCAGATTTTCGCAAGACAAAATGGTGAGTATGTTGGCATAGTAGCGAAGCAGTACCACATAACGGGTGCACTATGGCAGCAGATCAATTTTGATATGGAGATATTTGATAATTCTCATCATATTGTCTACGAATACGATGCCCAAGGGCGGCTAATCCGCCAATATGAAGTAAGACAATACACCTTCCACAGGGTAGTAGATACAGTACACACATACTCATACAATGAAGCAAATAATATAACCCATTTTACCACATCGATAAATGGCGCATTTCATGTATGGGAATATATAGACTATGATGTAGCCCAGCGCCCCCGGGTTATAAGAACATTTGAAGGATGGGGAGGCTTTTTAGCAAGGTATTACTATGATGCCAATAGTAATCGAACCCGTACAGTTCTTCGTAACGGCATAATAACTGACTACAGCTTTGGCCCAGGCAATATGGTAACACATGTAATAAACTGGCGCGGAAACACTGTGCTATCCAATTTTCACTACATCTATTTGCTGGATGGCAATGTGTATCAATTGGGTGAGTGGTTCCAGGAAGCAGAGCGTAATCGTACTGTTGTTTATACTTACGATATGGCAAGACGGTTAATAAGAGAGCAGACAACCCATGGCCATGGACTTGGAGAGCGGGTATTTACCTATGACTGGCGTGGCAACCGTCAAACAATGACAGTAACTGGGAGAGAAAATTACACGGTAATGTACAATCACACCGCATGTAACCGTCTCATTGTTGAAGCCCGAGTAGGCGATGGCGCACATACCACCAACTTTACCTACGATGGCAACGGCAATCAGTTGACCCGTACTACAGGCAACCAAGTAGAAACGCGGACATACAACGCCTTCAACCAGCTAATAAGAGTAACCCGCCCAGGTATGAACGCCGTATACACCTACGGAGCAGATGGCCTCCGTAATAGCAGAACCGTCAACGGTTGGCGCACATACCAAGTATGGAACCATGGGCAACTGGCCCTGGAGCTTAACGGCAACCGCCAGGTAATAAACAGATGTTATATAGCATTAGTGGTAAATCACCGGATAAGAAGCGTTCATCAGGGTTTTTATCTGTATAATGCCCGTGGCGATGTAATACAAATAACCAATAATCACGGTTATGTGTTGGACACATATCAATACGATGCCTTCGGCAATGTGCTATGGGATTTTGACCATTACGCACCTTATAGCAACAATCCCTTCCTCTTTAACGGTGAGTTTTTTGATTGGGAGACTAGGGAGTATTATCTTAGGGCTAGGAGTTATAATCCGAGGCTTGGGCGGTTTACTCAGCCTGACCCACACTGGAATATTCATAATATGATTTTTGGGGATAGCCCTACAATACGTAATGGGCGTAATATGCCCAGTGTCCATGCTATGATGCAAGCTAGTAATTTGTATGCGTATTGTATTAATAACCCGATTATGTATGCTGACCCTTCTGGTAGGATTATTGGTGCTGTTATAGGAGCAGTTATTGGTGGGGTTGTTGGTGGGGTTTCGGCTGCCATTCGTGGTAGCGACATCCGAACGGGTATCCTTGCTGGGGCTACAAGTGGTGCGGTGATTGGAGGTGTAGCAGATTACCTTACCTATAAAAAAATAACAGCACCAGCAGCACTTGTAGGTGGGATGTCATTAGGAGGAAGTGGTGGTGGTGCGCTTAATAGTTTCATCAATCAAGTTGGGAATCAATGGCAATGGGGAACAGGCACCGTTGGAATTGGTCAGGCAGCTAGAAATGTTGACTTAGCAGAGATTTTCATTTCTGCTGGTATTGGAGGGGCTGGCGGGGCTTTATCTGGCTTAACGGCAGTGGGGTTAAACAAAGTACATCAAACTGCTGTACAGTTATATCGTTCCACATTGGCACAACCCGCTGCTATAGTTCCAGAGCAGGTTGTTGGTACTGGTCAAGCCCTTATTAGATCAGCAACAAATGTGTTTTTTGCTGACACAGCTCTTTCTACAGTATATACAGTAGTGGCAGAAGCGGCTGCGGTAGCAATACCATCGCCAAATGCGCGTGTTGCCACACCTTCAACAAGGCCTGCTGCTCTTCAGCCTACATTTGGTATTGCTCCAGAAAATCGAATTATCTAATTCAATATCACAAGGACGATAACGCCTATTATTAGAAACAAGTTTGCTGTATTGGAGTGGGAATATGAAGCTAATGGTTTTTAAACCCGTGTCTTCTATAATATTCATAATAGTATTGGGAATTGTTTGTATCATCCCATGGCTTCTTCTTTTTTTTGGATGGGGAGAGATAACCGGGATACTTGCAAGGCTCTTTTTAATAGGCTATGCTATTTTGGGATTAACATTTTATTGCAGTGCGCTTTTAAAAAGCCTACATGAGCACATGATTATTAATGAAAAAGGTGTTGCTTATATAGCATTCCGAAAGCACCATTTCATGACATGGGAAGAAATAAAAGTTGTGGGCATAGGAAAGATGGCAAGACCAGGTGGGCCAAAGTGGCTATATATCTCAGCCGCTTCTATTCCGCTACCAATTTTGGATGCAAGAATGGAAAATGAAAAATTCTTCATGGTACACTACCGCAAAAAAGTTGAAAAGGCTATACGAATATACTGGAATGGCCCTATCTCTGGCATTGATTTTATAAGTGATTACCCCTAAAGAAAAATGCAAAGTGATGACTATAGCTAGTGAAAAAAAACCGTATTTTAAATCTTGTTTATGTGAAGGGGGATAAATAATGAGTTTTTTTTGTTCTAAGCCATCACATTCCGTATTTTATATATCATTTTTTGGCATTATGTTAATTATGCCCATATTAATGGTTTATTTTGGATGGGAAACAAATGATACGCAAGAAAGGCTTCTGAGTTTAGGTTTTCTTGCTATTTGTATATTGTTTGTGGGTGGTATTACTGCCTCGCTTTTATCCGGGCGCATTCATATAAGTGAGGAGGGGGTAGCGCATACCACTTTCCGAAAACGTAACTTCATGCCATGGGAAGAAATTAAAATTATAGGCATAGGAAGGACGGCAAGACCTGGAGGGCCAGAGTTGTTGTATTTTTCAGCCTCTATTGGTATTCCAGTGCCTGTCATAATCCCAGAATTGCTGAATGAAAAATTTTTTACGATATATCACCGTAAAAAAATAATAACTGCCATACGAACATACTGGAAAGGCCCCATCGCTGGCATTGATTTTATAAGTGATTATCCGTAAAGCAAAATGACAGGGGGATGATAAAGAATCATCCCCCTGTCGCATTATGATAGCCAGGTATATTAGTATGTAGTTAGCTTCTCCACGGTAATAACGCAAGAACGATAACGCCTTTTATTAGAAACAAGTTTGCTACATTGGAGTGTGAATATGAAGCTAATGGTTTTTAAGCTCTCGTTTTCTATAATAATTTTAATAGTATTGGGAATTTTTAATATCTTCCCATGGCTTCTTCTTTTTTTAGCATGGAGAGAGATGACCGGAATACTTGCAAGGCTCTTTATGATAGGCTTTGTTGTTTTGGGATTAACTTTGTATTGCAGTACGCTTTTAAAATGCCTATACGAGCACATGATTATTAATGAAAAAGGTGTCGCTTATATAGCATTCCGAAAGCACCATTTCATGACATGGAAAGAAATAAAAGTTGTGGGCATAGGAAAGATGGCAAGACCAGGTGGGCCAAAGTGGCTATATATATCAGCCGCTTCTATTCCGCTACCAATTTTGGATGCAAGAATGGAAAATGAAAAATTCTTCATGGTACACTACCGCAAAAAAGT
>Ga0123355_10001684_pt1 | contig 30743 bp, 20 predicted proteins | sample TergutEmb28metaG_3_FD_89872 | JGI IMG/M metagenome (GOLD analysis project Ga0123355, IMG submission 89872) | Embiratermes neotenicus P1 segment gut microbial communities from Petit-Saut dam, French Guiana - Emb289 P1 | ecosystem: Host-associated > Arthropoda: Insects > Digestive system > Gut ... | reverse complement strand
TTTAGGGATCTTTTACATGCCGCAAATCTACGACATGGGACTGGCGGCTTTACTTCCCCTCCGAAGGAAGGCGTGCTGAGGATTTTTTTGCCCTAAAAATCCGACGGTTTCAGCCGGGTTTGAACCCGCAAACTTGGGTACTAAAGGCCAGCACGCTACCCCTAAACCACCGAATTACAAAAAATGACGAGTCACAATACAGACCACAAATTTACTCTCAACAGAAATATGAGTTAAATACAATTAAGTTTTAAACATAAAATTAAACAGATGAATACAACCAAAGTTAACTTCTTTAACTTTTAGCACATGGCCTTTTAAATGCCAATTTTCTGTTGCAGCTGCAGCACTGTAAAATTTAAATGCCCAGTGCAGGACAGTGTTCTTCCATTTGGATGATACGGTCGTATATATGATGGGACAACACTGTCTTGTTTGCCCTCTTAAAGGTTAAAGAAATTATCTGTAAGTTCAGGCTGCATATGCACTGACGGAAGTGTGATCACTATCACTATCCATTTCAGATCGTGCATGGTGTTGCAATATTCCTAAATGGAATGATACTATCAAGTTGGAGTCAAAGTATTACACTTTAAAGAGGACTAAAAGAAACAACAGCTATGGACCAAGAAACTTCTGTAGGAAAACATCTCCACTTAAAACAAGGGAGTCAACAGAAAAATGGGGTTCACACCATGAAATTTCACAATACAGACAAATTGTTAAGAATGTAACTGTCCTACAACGTGGCCGAGTATTAATTCCTGCAACTTTCAAACACCAGACAAAAATAATGGGAAAAAATAAAATGTGAAGTTGGACAGTGAAATAAATAAATAAAATTGGAATAGGTCCTACACAAATTTTTTAAGTTTCAGAAATACTTTAAAGCACACCGTGCAAAAAACTCAGTCTATTGATGCGACAAACTTCTTTTTCTAATACCTGCTCTCTGTTTGTGCACCACTATACAGACGCAGTGCACAAACTTCAAAGTGTTAGAATGAAGACTTGAGGTCACATACTTACTTCAGAAGGCCTAAATACTAGGTTGTTAAGAACAGAACGAGCTGTGGTGTAAGCATGTGAAGCAACACTGACGGCACCATTCATAAGTGTTTCGGGCAGGATGTGGACAGCTGACCCTAACAGGTCTTCAGGTTGAATTGGAGAAGCTGTCTGCGATGTATTCGCAGATGAAGTAGGACTATGATTTTGCTCAAATCCATTATGAGTTCCATTTCTTGATGAACTGGTACTGTAATTAAATGAAGAACCAAAATGTGGTGGATTTACAGACGATGCCTCTGTTGTATTTGAGGATGGATGTTGCCCCTCATGTTCTTCAAATCCACTCTGAGTTGTAGTAGTTGATGAACTGGTTGCATAACTAAATGAAGTAGCAAACTGAGATTGATCTGGGCATGGTCCTTGTGTTGTGTTTGAAGATGTAGTGTTTTCCCACTGTCTAAAGCCGTTCTGTGTTTTATTTGTTGATGGTGTAGTCTTGTAACTAAATGAAGTACCAAATGTTTGTCCGCCTTTACCCATTTCTCCAACTGAGAAACTCATGTTGAATGGGCCGGCTGTGGTGTGAGAGTGAGTTGTAGCATGGAATGAGGAGTTTTGCCCACTAGATCGATCATGTTTAATGTCATCTCTTCTTCCCTGATTTGATGGAGTGTCTGAATCAACGAAACAGCTACTCTTTGATGAATGATCATACCCCTTGGAGTTCCCAAACAATGTATAATTACAATGATTATTGTTGTGACTTGCCCATGCAGAATCCACTGGCATACAATGACCTGCCATGTCAACAGCATAAACCTCACTCCTTGAATACATAACATGTTCAGATCTTTCAAGTGAAACAGGCTCTTCACGTGATGAAGTTTTACTCATTTCTGGTATTGGTGTATCTTCCACTTCACAGTCACATTTCTGTCCATCCCCTGTTTTTTCTAACCCCACGTTCAGACTGCTAGGGGCATCTCCTACATTGCTGCTTACGGTATGCTGCAAATTTTTTTCTGAGTCAAGCTGTACTTCAGGATTACCATTCTCCGACTGTTCCAAACACTCTTTTACTGCAGCAGGGGCTGAATCTGTAAGTACAGCATGAGGATGGCCAAATAATGATACAAAATTTATGTCATGTGCAACAGACACTTGATTAGAATCACACACTCACAAACACCCTTCACAGGTAAGCAAAATGACATCACGTGGTACCCAAACACCATGCCTGGCACAGTGCGTATGTCTATGCCTGCACTAGGACCCACTTCATGACCTTCTGACAAAAAATATTTGTCCTTTTCATATTTGGTGATGAACACAACCACCAACAGTAGTATCATGGGTGCAATACACATTTTGCAAATGTCTGCATACATTTCAGTATCCCACTGATATACGTAAGGGTATATTATATGTACTTTACGCACAATAACAATAAGTGTGGGTAACAACAATTTTAATAATAAGTACTTTAAACAATGAAAATCAAGAGCAAGCTTACAGTTCACCCTATAACCTCACCAGGAAGTGGGTGGGAGCGGGGGAAATAGAGGTAAGCTCTACTTTTTCTTTAACCTTGGTGCTAGAAAAGGGTGGGTGGTTAACATCACACCCTGGCTGCTTTACCCCTGGGAATGACCTGGTACCCATTGTATAGGAGGCTGCTTGGCCCCATGTCTGGTCTGGAGGGCTGTGGAAAATATCACCCCCCACAGGGATTCAACTCTTGGACTATCCAGCCCACATAAGTCACTATACTGATTGTGATTTTCTGGCCCAAAGGTCATAAGAAGTGCTAAATAATACATATATATATATATATAAATAAAATTAAATGACAGAAATTGCACTGCGACTAAGGGATATATCACAATGAAACTGACCTGATTTTTGCACTGGACAATCACACATGAAACACAGTGGCATTGGAACAAGAACAAAGTTTTCATCTTCTTCGGAATCCGAAGTAAGAGAAATGGTGCCTGAAATCACACTGAGATTTTCATCATCTGAGTCACTCTCATATTCTGCATTCCTCTGTCTGGCTTCAGTTTTCTCACTCTCTACAGATGTTTTCTTGTCTTCGTTCAGCTTTTCACATACATTATCCATTCCAACTAAAGATTTTACATCTCCGGAAGATGCCTCCTCATTGGGTTTGTATATCTTCCTCAAATCAACAGGTTGATCTACTTTGGCCTTTGACACTTCTGTATCTTCATTAGGCTTCTTGTCACAAACTGATTCTGAAAAATATGAAGGAAAGAAAAATTACACTTCACATGTCCACTTGTTGGTTGTCAATAAAATCATATAACAAACCGAAAGTCCATTAATACATTAGATGAGGTTAGAGGGGGAGGGAATTAAAGTGAATGATATTTGTTTAAAGACCATTGTTATCTATTGCACTTCCCATTTCTTGACACAACCTCCAGTAGTCTGGCACCTCAAATGAAAGTACCTTGTTTAATAAGGCTGTCTTTTCTTTGTCATAAGTGATACCATTCACTAGTGGCAGTAGTTACCAGTAGCATTTCAACAGGCATCTCCGCGAAGTAAGTATCCTACAATGCAGAATTTCAGGCTTCTGCTGTGATGTAAACGAGGTCTTCACATTCTTCTGGGGTATTACAGAGTGCTGACTGGCAGGTAACATATTTACCCGAATGCAAGATGACTCTTAATCTTTAACATGATCCCCTCAAAAAAGCGTCTGCCCACGGAAAATGTATTTATACAGATCTCAGACGACTCCCCAAAAATAATAAATCTGCTGAGGAAAAATATTTTACTACTAACATCATACACTTAATACAAAAAGTGCGTCAGATTCTATCAAACTATACCAATCAGTGTTACTGTCTCCATCTTTCGCACTCACTCCGAATATTTCCATTCTCTTCACTGCCACTCTACATCTTTTCAACATCAGTATCATCCACTGCACTGGATATACAGCACTTCTTAAAACCTTCACAGTCACTTATGGTGAGATGCACTGATTTGCTGTTATGATCTACGATGACTAAATACATTTATATTTATTGATTTATAACTCACTTGAACTCATAAAGATTCACAATTTTCCCCACAGATGGTGTTATTGGTGTTTAGAATTTAAATATGTGTGATCCCAATTTTTGTCATGTGTGTGTGGTCTGTTCAGCCTGAGTTCATGCGTCCTTTTATGGTTTTTAATTTATGGCTTGGTCCAGGTTTTATTTTTGAGCCTCATAGTTAACCTTTTGGTGCCAGAATTATTTTTTTAAATTTTAGCACACACTTTATATAAAATGTGAATAAAACAGGATCCAAATATGTTAGAATTATGAAACAAACTGCATTTTGAAGAGAGAAAAATGGACAGTATATACCATATTTAAAATATTCAGTACCGGTATTTGTTGAATAAATATATAAAATGCAACATTTAGAGGTTAGCGGTGCGGTACAACCACTATAGGGGTCTTCAGGCGTCAAAGGGTTAATTTTTAATTTTTCAATAGTCATTTTTCTATCACTGCGCTTGGACTAGATATGTTCTTAGGTACATATCTTAACAAGTTTGTGTTTCTAGGGTGGACAGTAATTTATAACTCAATCTATGTGGTCCACCAGGTTAGGTGCTCCATTTGCCTGAAAACGGCAACAGAACCACCTTCTGAAATGTTGTGCTTCTCTAAAAAATTAGAAGACAGACAAAGTCCCAAACAAGAAGACAGTGTCAGTTAACTTCAGTTATGCTCTGTTGTCCCTTTGCGCTTTCTTGACTGTTGATGATGATACGCGACAGGTTGTCCCAAAACCATCAATAAGGAATTACCACTATACATTGTGCAGATCTCACAAGATGGTTTGGCCATGCAGGTCTTGGTTTGGTTCTGCATAGTCTGGTTGAGAGTGAATTGGTTTGGTGTTACACATGCATATTTAAGATGACCTCACATATTTAGGTGCCAGATTTAAGAAAAAGACCTCAACTTGCATTTGAGTAAGCTTAAGCATCTTATGCTTTACTCAAAAGTCCAGTATAATGAAGGCTGATAAAATCTGAGGAGAGAAGCTGAATATGTTACTGTGAAATCGACATACAATATACTTCAGATCCCTCACACTTTATTAAAACTTTGCAGAACTGAAAACACATCTTGCAAATTAAACATATAGTAACACCATTAGAAGAGATTTAAGAACAAGAGCTGGAACAGTCTGACTTATCATCATCATCATCATCATCATCATCATCATCATCATAAAAACCAGTAAAGTGTATGACAGTAAGACAGAACAACATGATTAACCTTTACCTCCTGGGGACACAAATTTTTGGGGATATAAACGTTTAAATCTGCTTGTACTATGACACTGGTCACTATATTACAATGTGGGGGTTCAATTTATCATCCATGGTTTTAAACATTTCACTTCTACAGCATTTGTGGTCATATTTTATGGAAAATATACAACACAATCAATAAGCCATACCACACACATGCTGACATAATAATGCAAAGCTCGCTGATACTGGTTATGCACATTTTCTTGTATTTATACACAACTGTCAATTAAAATCTTCTATAAGTTCCATCTTATGAACTTCAGTGTGCAGGCAAATGGGGAAGGGGAAAGGGAAGAGGTGGGGAGGGAAGGGATGGTGGGAGGGAAGAAAGGGAGGGAGGGAGGGAGGGAATAAAGACCTCAAACAAATATTTACCAAAGCAAACCCCTAAAATAAAAAGAAAAAGAAAGGCATATTTTTCTCTGAACTAGAGAGAAACTCTGAAACTGAATATATTTATAAGCGACAATTTAACATGCCAATCACCTGATACACTGCTGGCAACAGGCCTCTCACTGGTTACTTCTTGCTTGTCAGTCTCCTTTCCGTCCACAATAACAGCACAATCCAACCAATGTCCAAATCTTACCCCCATGTGATAAAAGTGCCAGTATGATTCAAATCTTCCTGGAAATTCTAAAACACAAAACAGTGACACTTATTGATGATTATATACAAATTAGAAGGTATAAGACAAAATTAATGTTATTTGATTTATTTACTTATTTATGGCTTATTTAAGAATGCTGTCAGTAGCTCAGACTATAGTGCTGAAAGATAAAATAAGTGAATAATAAATTGGAAAGGATGTGGAAGGAAGTGGTCAAAGGCCTAATATAAGATACTATCCTGGCATTTACTGAGTACAGACACAAAACACCAGTCAGGATAGCCAGAGCCCTGGATGAAATCTCAACCCAGGACATCTGAAATACAAAGCAATACATCCTACTCAAACACCACACTTGGTCAGTTGCTGTTACTAGCTTCTGTTGCTAAAGACAAAAATGATTTTCCAAAAATCCTACTCTACAGAGGTAGGCCTACAGCCAACATGTCACTATGAAGGTCCTTTAAATATCACCAAACATTTAGCACACTCAGTTTTTCAAATACTCTCATACAAGGGACATCACTTTAGAGAGCATTTACAAATTTCCCATTTGCTGAAGTTGGCATTTTCTTCAAGAAATCTTTGACATAATTTGAAAAATAAGATCCAACAGGTTTAATAATATAATTTGAATAGACTTATGTACAATGTAAATTCAGAAATAAAAGGAATATGATATCAACATATCTATAATGGGGATGTGGAAAGAACCCCAGCAGATAGAGGCCATAACAATGGTTGAGGCTTCCAATTTTATCTTACTCTTCCACCTGTTCTAGTCACATGTCAACCATTCCAGGGCATTTGCTGCTACTGAAGGTTACCATGTGGTCAAAATGGCCACAAGACTGCACAGAAATGTAGGGAAGTCTGCCAGAAGATGGATGCATTAACAGACTCTGGGCCATGTGGAGATGGTCAATCCACTAGACTTCTTTCCATGCTATAAACATAACTAGCTAACTACATGGAGCAGTCTCCTTCTTGAGAAGCCCATGGTCACTCAATTCCCTACCTTTCATGGAACTTCGAGGTTCATTACCGTGGGCATGCTATGACAGGTCATAAGAGCTGGCAAGGAGGGGCAGAAAAAAATTTATGTTATGCTGTATGTGATACGAAAATATAATTAAAATGAACTGTATGTAGTGCATGTATCAGTGATTAGTCTCACATCCAAAGGACACAGCAATAATTAACCTGAAATACCAACATTTATAAAAACATAAACTAACCTAAAATATTATCAACAGCACAGTACATATACAGTGAGTCACTACTTCCACAGTGACAAGTGATTCTGGTTTTTGACATGATGGATACTACAAATCTATATCCCTTTAATATTCAATGCAACTTACAACAGAATTTCAGTAGATACAACAAAAGGAACAAATATATGAACAGATGTCTATAATCAGTGGTGTGCTACATTCTCATCACTGCAAATCACCATGTAGAACTGTTGTCTGTCCATCTCTCTATACATGAAACAACTCAACAAACAGCGTAACAAATTTTAATTGAATCTAATAGCAGAAAGTGTAACTAAAATCTCAAATCTGGTTATGTCGGTTATGGACACTATGCAAAAACACATGAGCAATTCCACATTCACCTCTAGCTCATATTGAATGAATCACTAGATATTTTATACGTGCAAAATGTGTCTAAAACAAAGGCTGCACAGAAAAATGAAACAAACATTTTAAGAATAATACACTTTTCTTTAAATTGTTTCTTTATATAATTAAACAAAAGGCTATGTCTACCATCTTCAGGAGATAGTAACAATTACCTCCTGTTCTGCAAGCAAACTTCTATGAATCTCATTTCAAATATCTTTGCTTCAAAGAAATAATATATTTTGTATCTGAATTTGTGAAAAAAAAGTGTGTCAAACAAATGCTGCATCCAAATTTTCCACATCCATGAAATACCAAGATGCAGTACTTACCAGGTGCTCGGAAAGTAACAGCAATTACACCCTTCTCTCCAGGCATTAACAAAGGACATTTCACAACAGTTGCTTTAGGCTCCAGACCATAAGATCCCCACGCTAACCGAAGCTCAGTCTACGTACAAAAAAATAACAAGAGATGAAATTACAATGGCTTGTTTTATGTTTTGGAGAATTGTATTGCCTCCATCACTATACTGCCTGACTCCAGTTCAGGTGGATGCTGAAGTAACTGGGAAACCAACCGACTGACCGACCAAACCAAACCAATCAACCAAACCAAAAACAAAACCAAAACCAAACCCAAACCCACACCAACCCAACACAACCAATCAGAGTTCCAAAGTTCAATAAACACATTGTGACATAATTCACCAGTAAACAGAGTATACATTTTACTGAACAATATAATAATATATGCAAGGAATACACTTTCTTTTGCAATGTTGTTTCAATTGTCACTACAATATAAGGAAACATATTTCACAAACCAAAAAACAGCTTGAAGAAACCAACAGTTTTAGTAACAACAATTATTTTTCATACAATACCTGTTCCAAATGCCTACTAACATTCAATGAAGAAGAACATTACAGTATCGAAAAGGTAAAAGTTTTCCACATTTAATTATAGAAAGAAAAGTTTCTTTCCCTGAACAACTTAACAAAAATCTATATACACAACCCTTAAATCCGAGGGAATATTTCTCGTCTAAGAATGCCAATAATGTAAGTTTCTATTACCTTATCAGTCCATGGAAGAGTACCACTGTTCATGATCTCCCATGCTTTAGTAAAGCGCCCTCCTAGTCTGATATGTGTCTCTGCAGGTTTGGGTCCATCATTCAGTGATACAGCATCCATTAAATATGTACCAACAGGCCATTCTTTTGCTCTCTTTCCAGCCCCTGAGCATGTTTTCTTATCAGGGGGCTGCTCAGAACAAGACCTGGATTGAATCTTCTTCTCCATTCTTCGTTTTGTTTTGTTCTCCAATTTCTCAAGTTTGGAGTCCAGCTTCTTTTCGAGTTTCTTTTCTCTTTTATGCAGTTTCTCTATTTTTTTCAGCAGTTTATGGTCTCTGTACATTTAAATTACAAAAGTCATTACCCTCAACAACTTCACTTCACAATAAATAAGACTCAATAAACAAAACTCAAATAAATGTTGGATGTTAATGAAAGTACAAATGAAAAGTATCAAGAATGGGTTTTGCATCAGAAAATTCAGTTACATATTTTTTTGAATCTTGCTTGAAATAAATGTCATAATATGTACGCAAAGTGTAATTCTTGTACTATACTCACTCCCTTTAATTATCTAAAAAATCTCATGACTTAAAAAAAATGTATACTGGGTACAAAACACACATTTCATTTTTCTCTATGACATTTCTTTGGAACATTTTTCCTATTGACAATTATTTACTAAGTTACTCTCAAAGACACACAGAGCCACACTTGCAGGTCAACCACAACTGCCAGCTGATTTCAAATGAATCTCTTTTAATTAACCAAAATTGGAAAGAAACCACAAATTCTACTAACATTCCAAACAACATGTCATAAAAAAAAATCCAATCAGTGGTTTTTGAGTTTAGTGATCTTCTTTTGGGTTTACATCACATACTAGAAGTATGTATTGATGTTTTGGAGGAACGTACTGCCTCCATCTTCAGGGTGATAATCAGGATTGCGCAAGTGCAGAAGTGGTTGAGAAAAAGGAGTGGGCCAATTACATGGGAAAGCTGAAGGAAATCTGGCCATTCAGAGCTGTGGGAGGGAGAAAGCAGAGAGTTAGTATTGAGTCAATGGGCATGAGCTCCAGGAAGGTGGATGTGTGAGTAGTGGGTTTGATAATGGCCCTTTTAAGGGTCGACAGTGGAAACACGCAGCAGAGCAAAAATAAAAAGGCACATATTTACAACTTTGTTGCATGGAATGATCACAAATATTACTATACCATACGGTCAGAATAAGAAGTGAAAAGAGCCCCCAAATTAAAATTACAGTAGAAAAATTTAATGACAGAATAATTTAGATCCGACCATTCAGTATGCCTGTAAATGACAAATTACGCAAGCAGAAACAGAAGGACCTTAAAATTGAATTATTCTTTTTTACAGAATATTCAATATGCTAAAATTACATTTGTTACACCTTTTTCACTAACCTCTGATCACCACTCAATGCACCATCTGAATCTTCATCAGACATTTTCTTCTTCCTTGACCTTGTAACAGCCACTGATCCACCATTCCTCTCACCACAGCAACAGGATGGACGACTAATCATCTTGACACTATCCAAAACCTGCCTTGTATTATACATCACACTGGTTGTAATTTCAGCTACAATTTCATTTTTGAACTGTGGACAGAAATTAAACCATACATATATATACACACCAGCACAGACAACCACAATCAAAACTTTGAAAGTATGATTGAGAGGCTGGCATACATTTGTTTAACCTTGAGCTGACCAGGGTAAAAAGGTAAAGTGATCCTGTTACAGGCCCAGTGTGGCCCAGATGGTGGGAAGAGGTATAACAATAATAATAATAATAATAATAATAATAATATTTATTAACTGCAATTGGGTTGTCACCCGGTGGCAGTATAGCTCTACTCTTCCATGACCGCGGCACTAGAAGGGGGTGAGTGGTCAGCAGCATGCCCCAACCGCACTTTACCCCCGGGAAAGACACAGTACCCATTTTACAGGAGGCTGGGTGGGCCCCAGGGCTGGTTTGGACAGGCAGAATACCTCGTCCCAACCAGGATTCGATCCCAGACCATCCAGCCTGTAGTCAGTCGCTATACCGACTGAGCTACCCGGGCCACAAGCTGACTGGGGTAGGTATTTAAATATTAGTGCATGGTTTACAAAAAATGTATTCTTTGAACACAAAAAGATAAACTTATGAAATAAACACAGAGATTATGCAGCATGTATTAAAAATGGAATATATGTCCTTGTTGCTGAAATATATAATGCCAATTTCTAGGGGTGTTTTTCTACATGCACTTGTGTTTGGCAATACAGGTATCAAGAAGGTTAACCAGTCCTTTTCCTTTGCATAACACAGTATAAAAAAGGGTAAACAAACAACGGGAATGACAGAATAACTGCAGCCTCTCCATTAGGAATCCAGCAATCACAGAATGTTAATGGTATACCTCTTGCATGTACTTCTTGAACCACAGTGGTGGTGAATCATCCTTTTCAGTTCTGGTCCTCTTCCGTTTATCTGTTTCTGGTTTCATCATCATTGCCAATTTTTTACCAATTTCATTTGATATGCCACTGGCTTCAGCTTTTGATTTGCCTTCTTCTATTGATGACAGCACCGAATTTGATGGATGAGTCACACCATTTCGAATTTTATCTCCAGACTTCATCTTTGGAACTGACTTGCCATTTGACTTGGCATGTTTCTTCTTCATATCTCTTTCAGCATCTGTCATTAATTTTGAGACAGGCAATGCTTTCTGTGCTGGTGATGTGGCCTGTGATGTGCTTGGAGGTCCCACACACTTTTCTACCATTAGAACAACCTGCATGCCCAGACTAGCTCTTTGGCGAGCAAACTACAAAATAAAAAAGAAAAAAAAAAATTGTCAGATTTTAAGTTCTCACAGCAGTTATTATGAAGAATACTGCCTTCTGGGATGTGACTGCATGGAGTCTGGTACATATGTTATACCATCTTTAAAAAATCTGCTGCAACCATCTTTCTTCAGGGCAGAAAACCAAGCCATGGGACAGAACAAGCAGAAACGTACAATAAGATATGAAAGCATGTAACAGTAAGCTAACTGTAAAGGTGAACCCAAATGGTGACCCTGAAATTGATCATACCGTAGCTAGGAAGAGTGGTAGTAATAAAATGGAGTTCATTTTTATTTTTCTTTATTGCATTTTATTTTACATACAGTCTCTTAACTTTCTTCATATCTCAATATTTTATCACATTCTTTCCCTCTGAGCAACAGTGCATCCCTCTTACAAATCACAGTTTCCTCTCCTACTGGTTCACTCCACTTCCAGTAGAGTATAATGCAGGCCTTCTCAGTACCACAGGATGTTATTCAAATTATAATGCTCCCTCCACTTTGCTGTTAGCCCACCCATTTGTCTTCTGGATCCCAGGCATTCCACTGCTTATTTGTAAACCTTGAACATGGGTGGTAGCAGGTTCCTCCAAAATTTGTTTTACTTATCCAACAGACTATATGGCATCATATCCCAGAACACAGTAATCTCTATTTAGAACTAACAGATATGTTAACAAGAAGGGTGTAACAAATTTCTGCTAACATCTTTGTACTTACAAAATTCTTTGTCAACAATGAAGATGTTTTCAAAACTTTTACACCTTCAGAACATAACTATTTCAGAGTTAAAAATATGAAAACTCTCAGTTATTAAAAACACTAATCTCATAGAATGACAAACAATACATGGCTCAAACATATTTTTTTTCACTCAGTCATCAATCACACATGATAAGCCACTTGTAAAGGTTTTCTGGCAATTAGTTTTGGCTCTAAGATCGAGCCATTATCAGGCCACTACACAAGAGCAGTAAAAACAGATCCCCTGCTTTACATCAAGGTAACTGGTACAAATGAAGCCCATTTTCAACGTTACAAGAACTCGAGAAGGAAACTCAACAACTTCAATGCAAATATATTTTAAAAAAAAGTGATCGACAGACAAACAGGGACTTTTATATCAAACAAAAATACATGGCTCACTGAAATACCATGCTAGAACACAGCAGCTTGCATAGATGCAAATTTAAAAATCAGATATGATTATTTACCTTCAATGCTTCCTGAAATTCACATTCACTTTCAATTGGGATCTGAAAAATAAGTTACGGTATATTAAACCTCAAAGCAGACGAAATCAGTAAAATCTAGTACAATAAAAAACGGGCTATCTTTATGACAGGATGCAGAAATTTAAAGCTGCACTGAAATAGATTACACATATGACAAATGGATCAATCTCCCATCACCTTTGTCAGAAGTGGTACAGCCTCATAATCACACTTCCAGCAGCCTACACTCCAGTTGTCAAATGAACAAACACTGATCCATACCAGGATCTGATCACACACATTACAACAAAGATCATACATTTGTGATGAATGACATGGAAGACTCTTCGACCTCTGAAGTGAAGGTGGTATGTTTCTTCATAACACTGGGAATAACTAACCTGCTACTCGGCTTAACAACCCAGAAGACCTGAATCCTCCAGCGCAGGGGTCCACAAATTGTCCAAAAACCTATGAGCATACTCAAAATTCTAGGTGCCACAAGGGTGACATGACACAAGTTCCATAAGGAGAACCCACTATCGTACTAAATTTAGTCACCTGGGACATCATGAATCTGGATTTGTGTACCCCTGTTCAAGTGCACAAAACTTAGTTGTATTCCATTAAAATTATGTGACATGCAAGAACAAATTACATTTATGGGGAAATTTTACGGAAAAAGTTGTTTCAAACTCCATGGTGGGAAAACTATTGTAGAAGTTTTATACTACAATTCATGCAAAACACTTTAAATCTCAGGTTTCAAGGTTGCATCAGAAGAATTACTCTTCCCCTTCCATTTGCAAGAAAACACAAAAGATTAAATCCAGGGTTTGGAAGGTTCTGTTAGTGATCAATACTGGGGTGTATCATAAAAAAATTTTAAACCATTTGTCTAAGTACTGTTGCTGTAAATGTGTCATGTTCTACAACTTTCGGCTGATTTTCAGTACACTACTAATTTCAACTGCCTTCAGGGTTAAAGTTTCCCCATACATTATACATCAAGTTTATATAATATGGAATATACACGCAACATTACAAGATAACGAAGCAAATATTTAATACTATAAATATCTAACACTCAAATAGCCATTATACAATACATACTAAGTGAAAATAATAAATATGTATGCAAGCAAAATTACCTCATCACCATCACTGTCTATGTAAGCCACATATATGTCTTCTAATGTTCCCAGATTCTGACACTGTAAAAAGAAGAAAGGAAGTAAAGGTAGAGCATGTTTTGCAGCATTCCTAGTGTTAACCTCTTGCAAACAAAGGCACTCAATTTAATCTACCCCCTTAACAAAGAGGAGAATGTCGTTCATATCAGCATTGTGTTGTATGTCCACATCAACCCTTGAATCAGCAACAGATTTTCACAGATTCTGGTACAAACATCATGCCACTGGAGGCCCCCCCAACAGTATACCTTCCGATTTCTTATAAAAAGTAATAACAACATACCGGACACAAGAGATTATGAGGGTGCAACGTTAGTGACACCAATTCCACTCACATTAAGTAATGAAAGGAGTGAATAATGTAAACTGCAACAGATCCTGGAAAAATATGCAGCTTGACAAGGGAATTTTCTTTTTATAGAATGTAAAATAACAATGTACACCAAGACTGGCTTGATTTTGATACTATCAACCATTTAAGCTAGGCATGTGGAATTTGGTCAGGACAGAGTATAACAGCACCTACACATTATGCAAGCAATACTGTTTGTGAGTCAACAGTTACACACACAGAGACTACATATAGCATGTACAGAACCTGTACTTAATAAGTGCTTCACAAAAATAAAATAAAATATACACAGCAACGTATCTGATAGATCAGATACCTATGAAACAGGCATGTGGGCTTTGAGTCCTACTTAAAATTCCTGTCATCACATTATATGGCAGGTCTTCACATAGGTTCCGTGTAGTATGAACTGACAGGAACAATCATGGTCACTCAGGCAAACAAATGTTTGCACACACATATACCTATACCTTACAAACGGGAAAATTTTAAAAATTCTTGGTATCTCCTTAGTGATATCACACCTTTAAACTTTTCAATACCATACCATCAACAGTACAAGTGTAACAGAATCCAATGCAGGATTGATATATTCTGAAATTCCATAACCTATATCACCCTACAAGAAAATATGCTGAGTTCCAAGATGTACTAGTGAATGGCATAGCATGCCATATGCTGGTGACTTTATTTGGTACCAATTTAAACATCCATGCTAAGCCAGAAAAACTTGGGCAATAAGGATACAACTGGCACTTAAATATGTCCCCTAAACATTGAGATCCTGATCTGCAAGTAAAACAATTAACCTGGAATGGAAGAATGGAAACTCTCTGCCATCTGATGATGATTATGAAGATGGTGGTGGTGGTTGTGGCGGCGGCGAGAGCTTAGGATTAAAGGTAAAGTTATCCTCGTCCACACCATGAAGGCATGGAGGGGGAGCAAAGGCACAGCTCCACTCATTCTTAACCTCGGCACTAGATGGAGATGAGCAGTCAATTTCACACCGTCAGTTTTAACCCCAGTACAGAATGCTGGTACTGACTGAACAGCAAGTTGAGTGGACCCCATAGCTGTTCTGGACACTTTTGGAGAAAGTCTCTTGTGTTCATCAGGATTCAAAACCCTGACTGTCCAGCACATAGCCAGCTGCCATACCGACTACACTATCCCAACTTAGGATACTTGACTTTGGTTCGTTATATCAGCTAACGTGCATTTTATACTGCATTAGCAAACAGGCCTACATCATGCAATTAACTTATCAGGAAAGTTATAACTTCTCCCTCATGTAACTACATACTTGAGTGATTGGAAATCCTGCCCAGAATTGTGCAATTCCATTTACAATGACTACAATGATATATTGTAAACCAGCTGCACCTGATGCAACAGGATGCATAAACTACAAATTAAATTACAAAGTCAGACATTTGCCACATCTTCACTGATTACAAATGACAGCCCATCTTTGAATGAGTGCTGTCTGTCAATCTTGACACTTGTCTAAGAATCATTCCCTAAGAACAACAAAGGCATGTCCCTGAAGGGCACAAGGTGAAGAATATGCCACCCTGTGTGTACATACACACACTCACTGTACTTTTATTTAAACACCCTGAGGTATACACGATAATTTCTTCATTTGTAAGTTCTAAAACTCTTTCTCTGGATGTTCTCCCTCAACTCTTTCTCTCCATATGGGCATTCATTCTATATGATTTATCCTTCAAACCACCTCACAAATCAAAAGGCAGATGGACCAAAATTAAGTGAATTGGTTCTTCTAGTCTAGCCAAAAAATTGAGTCAATTTTCTTTTCCAGTCTAGCGTCTACTTTGTTCACACTCTCTTCAGCAAGCACCTTTTTTAATACACATCTTGCCTGAAGGTGACCAAACAGATCTAACAGTGTACTGACTTTACAGGTGCCTGATGTGCATGAAACTGTGACACCATGGAATGTACAGTGAAATTTTCTAACACTATGTAGCATAACCTCACTGCACATGCAAAATATCAACAGCATAGTGAATTATAATAAGTCACAATAATAAAAACTTCACATGTTGACACTACAGTAGTCTTATACACTCATGGATGATGCCAAAACTGAGTTAGACCACTTATTCACAGGGTCATGTATCACCTCAGCATCATTTACACACACAGACAGTATGGCCAGTCACTGCAGAAACTGGCAACACTCAGATGAGCTCAGGCTGTCAATGGCCTATGGTTGGGAAGTGACAGACTGATTCAGCTTTCAAAGAAAATACAATATATTTTACAACATGCTATATACTGAAAACAAAGAGTATCAGCTAGGCAGCAATTATGAAGCACATACCACAGTCGCTTTTCAAATAACAATTACGTACACTTTAATATGTTCCAACATCTTGTTTTTTATTAGTATATGCACCTCAGTTGACTGAATTCACTCATGGTTCTGATCACCCCCAACAACACACAACTTGGATTCAATAATAATTCTGTACTTCCACAAAACTTTTTATGTTTATTATAGTACTGGTTGACCACACAGTCGTCTCCTCTGTCACAGCACACTGGATAGTTTGGTCAACCATACTACAGTTGTGCCATTTAATCTGTATTAATTATGTGACATCTAGTTCAAACTTGGGGTACAGAGTATGCCGTGAATACCTGTTTTAATTCATGCATTACAAAATTAATTATAAAGGCCACGATACTATATACTACGTAAGCTCTATATAATCCACGCACATTTCCTAAACTTTGCACCTACTTGTTCGTTGTTTATTTCGATGGCAAATACAGCTGAAAGTTTCATTATCACCTGAACGACCTTCACAGGCGACTTTAATCAAATGGAAATATTCAAGGAAAGTCTTACATGTACTACAACGTTATAATACCACATTTCCGTCACTTACCACATATGATTTAAATGTCACCCAATCCAAAGATGCATTTGGTGTATCCCATATTCCTATACTTGCCACATCATCTCGATTGTTCCCACCAGGTTTCTTTTTCCATTGTATCTCAAAAAGAAGGCCCAACGATTCAATATCAGTCGACATTTCGACAAGTTTATTCTGAAACAGCGATACAGATCCACTAATGTCAAATGTACCCAACCCTTCTACATAGTTCAACGAAAGCTTTCGGATGAAAACAGTGCAGTCATAACCAGTAGCAGTTACTGCATTCTTCTGCCGGCCTATACTAGGTACAGCACAGTTGAAATCTTATCACTCACACGTTGACATTACCTAGCACCAAACCTAATACACCACCCTTCGTAATTTACTTCGTACAGATGTTGCTAACTTCTTTCATAACAACACCGCACTCTACTATTGTGCAACTATGTCTGGTCCATATCTGCACCAGATTACTGCGTATATAAGCTATAATCCGTGGTCTCAGCACATACACACCAGAGTTCTGAAATCGGCATTTCGCTCGTTTGAGTATTTATTAATGGTTTTCATGACGAAGGCATTAATATTAGAGAGCTAACATACTATTAATATTGTTTTGTTTCTTTGTCTCAGCTTTCATTCCTTGCCGGTTAGAATACTATGAGACTGTTATACACGCCGTTATTCTAAAAAAGAGGAAAGTTTAACACCTGTGACCCATGATTCCATGGACATGATATGTAGCTTACGTCATTGGTGTTTCAGCTGCACTGTTGCAAAAGGTTGTCATCTTTGGTGTTGACGGATGAAGTAAGAATGTGTGAATAGTAGTCGATAATTCACGTGAGTCTTGAATTCGAAGGAGGAGTATATCGCATTGTGTGAATCACCTTTGTGATAGCTGGAATAATAATTTGCTGTGTGTTTAGTATTTGGGCGGTTCTGAAGGAAAAGTGACATGTCTTCCTCGGCAATGGAAAGTATCCTTTTGACGTTTTGTGCGTGATAGATACATTCTGCATCGTTCGAGTCCTTTGGTCAGACCTGATGGCAAGGGTGTTGCAGATTAAATACACATGTGAATTTCTAGAATTAGCAGAATATTTGTGTAGTCCGTTGTCTAGACGTAACCCGATCACGTAGGTGCATTTCGGGATGAAAATAGTGCGAAAATACAAACCGTAATATGTCCTTGTAAAGTGAATAGTAAACATTTTTTAATGATTCTGTTGTGGAATGCATTTTAAATATTAGTGTGTGTATGTTTTCTTTGTTCCTGTCAATCCTCATTAGTTTGTGTCATATTTAATTTTATGTATATTACCAATGCGTCTTGAAATATAATTCCATCTGTCAACTTAGGTTAGTTGCCTGTTTCGCATTTCGTTTTGATTTCACTATGGTTTGATAACCTTTCTCACCAACCTTAGCTTTTCCTTTTCGTAGTCTTCAATTTTCTGGCAAAATATTCCTCTTACTTCGCAGAGGGCGTCATTATTAATTTTATACAACTTATTGTAGCACCTTCCCATCCTTAAAAATGTCATTACGGCATATTTTGTGCTTATGATTGGAGACAGTGAAAAATACATAACGAGGTATTACATAATTTCTCGTTGGGTATCATTCACACAATAAATAAACAAGAAGGGCGAGAAATGCAGCATGTATGTGAAATTGATACGAACTATTTGTTTGAAATTCTTGTGCTATGCAACCACTTGGGAGGTGGTTGGGTAAATATTGGAAGGAAAATATGACAATGTATATTAGAGGTGTAGGGTTTGAATCTGTTGACTCAATTCATTCTGGCTGGCTAATGTAGACATTTTCAATGTTTGGGCACCAAAAAATGCAGGGAATTTCTTGCCTAACTGAGTGATTATCATCTGTAGGCCACTGTTGCATGGAATTCATTGGTCATTGTATGAAATTATGGTGTGTGTGTATGCATGTATATAAAAGCAGAAATGCCAATTCTGTAAGCAGGATGTGGCTGAAAAGTTTTAAAATAATTAGGCATATTGTTTGGAGAAAGAAATCATTATCTTAGAAAATCAGTGTTTGTATGTGGAATGTGTGTTTTTGTTGGATGACACTACTTGGCAACATATTCATCACGGATTCTGGTGGTATGTATAGGATATTTTTCACTCTTTATTTTAATTGCCAGTAATTTCCTTCCTTGAACACTGGTGTGCAGAAGCCATAGACTTTGTGCTGGCTTATTCATATTCATTTTTATTCATTTTACAGTGATCTACAGGTGGTACTACAAGGGAACCTGAGATATAGGAAAAGTCAAAGGTCATGTACATATATACAAGTGATATGTGAACATACTATTATGAAAATATAACATTGTCATATAATATAGTTCAAAAGACAACAACACAAAATATAATAGTGTTTAATTAATTCATTCCATTGGCATGTGCAGAATGCGACGATTCCTTACCGTTCTCAGGAGCTTCTTCCATTCCTCTCTGTTATATACTTTTTCCTGCCACCCTTCTCCGCCAACTATTCTTCCATCCTCTCTCACCTCATCTTGCCATCTATTTTTTGGTCTGCCTCTCATTCTTGTTTAATTTAAACTTTAAAAGTATACCTTAAGTATTGTTCAATCAAGTAATACAGTAGAATATATGTTCAGAATAAAATACTCTAGTTATTATTATATTAGAAATACTCCTCCAATGTATAAAAAGCATTTGAATAAAGAAAACTTTTTATTTTTGCTATCTAGAATGACCAGATTTTGGATAAAAACTTCTTTGTACGTACATACATGGATAGCGAGCTACTCTGATCCTGCCATGCATTTTTTCCCTCTCTAATTGGATTTTCATACAATGGGTACCAGGGGGTAAAGCTGCTGGGGCGTGGTGACCACCCGTCCCCCGTCTAGCGCTGAGGTTACAAAAGTGAAGCTATATATATATATATATATATGCTCCCCCTCTGGGCCTTCTTGATCTGTTCTAGAGTGAACTTTACCTTGACCTTAATTGGAATTACATAACTTACAAGGTACATTTTATTACTTTTAAATGTACTTTATTTAATAGGTATGCATTTTGTTGTTGGAAAATGAAATCTGAACATAGATATGATCCTTTTAACTAAACTACTCAGAACATTTATTCAATCTGAAATTTGCTGTAAAAGACCTGGAGAGAAATTCGAAAAAATGTGAAAAGGAGGAAAAACTAGAAAAACAAAAATGCAAGAAAGCTATTCAGAAGGGAAATGTTGAAGTTGGGCGTATCCATGCAGAGAATGCTATTCGTCAGAAGAACCAGTCCTTGAATTACTTGAGAATGAGCGCAAGAGTCGATGCTGTGGCCAGTCGTGTGCAGTCAGCATTGACCACCAGAAGGGTAACTGATAAAATAAATTTTAAATTGAGACCACAGAAGAAACTATAGCAGTTACATTGAGATTACTAACACTAACTGACAGCAACTTGATATTCTTTTTTTCTTTCCTTAAAAACAATAAACGCTTTTAACGCCAAATTTTTTTAAGCATTTAAATACCCTCCACATCATATTTCCATAATGATCTGTTATTCCAAGAATTCTGCCTGGTGAAAAAGTTTCACAAGATTTTTAGCTTATGTATTTCCAGTATATGCAATCATTCAAATGTTTGAAGAACAAATTATGAATAATACTGACATTTTCAGAATAACTGTAAATACTAAAGTAACTAAAAGTAATCATATTGAAGAGCTCTTCTTGTAATGCCATATTCCAAACTCAGAGATGTGCCTCTTTGCCTCATTTAATTGGCAAATAAATCATGTGAATTTAAACAATAAAATGAATGTGTTTTAAATTAGGTTACTCAATCTATGGCTGGAGTAGTTAAAGCAATGGATGCAGCAATGAAATCAATGAATCTTGAAAAGATTTCAAACCTCATGGATAAGTTTGAGAGTCAGTTTGAAGATTTGGATGTTCAAAGCTCATACATGGAAAACACTATGTCACAAACAACCACCACGGCAGTACCGCAGAGTGATGTGGACAGCCTCATGCAGCAGGTGGCTGACGAAGCTGGGTAAGTTCACTGTATAACATTAGATTCAAATGCTGAAGAATCAGAAGTGTGTTGTTTCCTTTATAGCTTGTAATTTTCTGTTTTGTAAATACTTTGATGTTGTCAGATATGTAAAGCAGTATTATCCTTTATACACCACTGATAAATTGAGGATGATGAAATGGGTGAGGTATACAGAGTAATTTAGAGTTAAAATTCAAAATGTGCTACAGCATTTTGGTTGAGAAATAGGGGGGGAGCCTGGCATGTGTTTGGTGCAGAAAATGCAACAGAGTGGAAAAGCTGAAATTGTTTAGTAGGCCCATACATCGTTAATGTTGGGATTAGATGGAGCTGTATGATATTTTCATATGATGGCAACTCTAACCCTTGGGGAAGTGTGTGCTACCCATTACATAGAAGTATGTAGTCTTGGAGCCATTTTGGATGTAGCAGTTACAACATCCATGCTAGGAACTTAAATCTGGCTGCCCATTCTGTAGTGTTGAACAAATAGGTGATATCAGGGCTTTTGACATATTTTTTAAATGATCACTGGTAGAAGCAAGATTTCTTCTTCATAAACTGGAGTCCTGCGGTACAGAACACAATTTAACATGAAGTTATGTTGGATATTATTTGTTAATAGCCTCCCATTTTCAAAAATATACAATGCGACTATATGACGTGGACTCTGTGAACTAATTACAGTGACGCTTTAACTTACATGTATATTTCAAGAAGGGAAATAACATTTATTTATGCAAAGTCATTTCCTTCATTTCTGTTCCCAGTTTGGAACTGAATATGGAACTGCCACAAGGACAAACAGGAACTATAGGGACATCAACCCAAGTGTCACAGGAACAAGACGAGTTGACCCAAAGACTTGCCCGTCTCCGACAAGTGTGATAATGTCTTTGCAGAAGTCCAGCCACAATAATGAAGCTTTTAAGATTAGTGGAATACATTGCTGAAGCTGTTTATATTTTCTTTTGCATCAGCAGTTTTCCACGAACATTATGGAATGTATATAAACAGCTTATTAATGAAACATCTGAATTTGGAAAGAGGAATGTTTATTTTTTATTACAAGTAGTGTTCAGTGTCAGTTCTGTAATTGGTTTACTTCCAGTAAATTCAGAAACATACCACATGTATACTTTTCTTTTGCATATGTAATACACCATTCAAAACTACTGTTGTACTGCCAGCATTTTTTTCACAAGTTGTACATCAGCATTTAGAAGTCTGTAGTATTTCAAGGCTTTTTGCTGCAAACCAAGCACTTTTTCTGAATCTTTTTTCATCATATCATGAATGCACTTCTCCATAATTTCTCCAAGAATGTGCTGACATTTGGGAGGCATCTTAAGGAACATTTTGAGAGCAGCTGTAAGTGTTAAACTCTGCAAACAATCGTCATACAGCTCAAAGTTGTGTGCCATGGATTCTAGAACATATGGTGACTGATCCTCAATCAGTTCTCCAAATTCACCCAATAAAATGGGGAGAATACAAGGAATCTCTTTCACAGACAAATCAATTTTCATTAGCACTTTCCTTATTAGAGTTCTTATTTCATCATGTTTAAAACCAAGCAAGTTGAGGTCTTGCAATGTATTAAGCACACTTTCACAAACTAGATGGTCAGTACTGTCCATCAGTGTAATTAAAACATTAAGACATTCAGAACCAGCGATATGAGGCATGCGAGTTGATATTAAACACACACATGCAATTGCATCTGTACATGTCTTTGGTATTCTGCAATATTTTTCCTCCAAAGTATGTAAAATTTCTTTGAAATTTGATTCTGTACATATGTATGGTAATAAATGGAGCCTTTTCAAAGCAAGTGTCAAATCAGTATCATATTTCTGAGCATAAAACAGGTTTGGGGAATCAGAAAATTGAAACAGCCAGTCACTATCCTGTTTGAATAAGAGGAGGAAGTCAAGAACATAATTTGTTGAGTCTCTGGGAGATCCATGTGACAAAAACTGCTTCAGTACAGGTGTCACTCTCTGTATTATGTCACTTTTAAGCTGTGGGTGCTTTTCTTCAGTAAGCTTTAAGAACAGCTTAATGCAGTTCAGTGCAACAGCAGCACTTGAAGAATGAACAAGGTATGGATCCAGTATACCTAGAAACATGTATCATACTCAATAATTGGAGTAAAAACATCAAAGAAAAAGTAAATAAATTAAAGAAAGGTTTATACAGTGTGTCACGCTGAAGTACTGTACATTTGGTATTTGATATACTGGAGGTAGTTTGCGTTTCAACCAAATATGAGTTATAAGGAAATAAATGGCCATCGAACACAACAATTTTTATGTAATATGTTTCAACCTCACAAGGTCAAGAGTCTGGCTTTAAGATGTTTTAAAAGGAATATATAAATTACACTTACTGGAAACAAATCTAATTTCTTACACAATATATTCACAAATCCGAGTTCTTATTGGCTCGTATGTGTCAAATTGATATTTGTTATGTGGGGTTTCTTATGCAAAAATGTTACAAAAATGCAGATGTTTCCAGTAGTTGAATGATGGAATTGCTAGATCTAAAGTGTTTGCTAATGATCAATATTGGCTATGAATATGACAAATGTTACAAAGCACCTAACACCTTAGACGTTTTATTTACTGGAAAGTGTCTCACTTCAGACAGGAATAGACATCTATGATTGACCGTGCATCGTAGTTCAATGTGGAATAAGAAACCAACTAGATGTCACTTAGTATTATATTTATTTCTCCTTTATAAGTTGTTCAACATGTTTCGGGCTACCTTGTGCCCATCCTAAGGAGCTGAGGACTTAGTGGTATTTTTGCCGCGTGTGGTGTAGTGCCGTGGCTGTGTAGGCAGTCAGATCCAGTTGGCTGGTTGTGTGTCCATTGGGGAGTACGTAGCACATTGGACACACAACCAGCCAACTGGATCTGACCGCCTACACAGCCACGGCACTACACCACACGCGGCAAAAATACCACTAAGTCCTCAGCTCCTGAGGATGGGCACAAGGTAGCTCAAAACATGTTGAGCAACTTATAAAGGAGAAATAAATATAATACTATGTGACATCTAGTTGGTTTCTTATTCCACATTGAGACATCTATGATAACACAGATAACTGATATAATTTGTGGGTGCATTACATAACATGCTTCAGATAGGCTAGCCTCTAATTTAGTTGAAATTTTTTTTTTACTGTTAAATGTGCACGCAAAATCTGAACGTTGAGTCAACTTATGACAAAAGCTCATAATACAATGGTTACTGTGTTGGAGACGTGTCTGTGCTGTGACCGCCTAACTGCAGTCAGATTGGTTGATACAAAGTCATTAAAGAATATCTGTGTCATTTTTCTGATGAATTCAATATGGTAGGTCAACATTATCCAGTTTTGGTGGGGGGAGGAAGTCAAGAGCTCATAGGTGACATCACTATCTTTTCCTTGAAAGGAAACAATGTAAACATAATTTTTCATGGAACAGTATAACTCCTTGATATTATGTTAACACCCATGACGTTGAGTCAGAATAGCATTTCTCTGATCAGCAGTGTCGAAATGTATATCAGGTGCATGATAAGTATGTGCAGAAAGACTTTAAATGATCCTTTAATGCTGTAAAGAAAGATAAGTGACATCCCACACTTTCACTACACATTTTCCATGACTGAAGAACAGACTAGCATACTTTCTTTGTCAGGCACTGGAAATAGAACTGCACCACTTGTAGATGACCCACTATAAGTGACTGAGTGACCATTTTTTCTGCTTTACAGTGTGCAAGAACTAAGTACCTTGTCTTGTTAGTATTACCTATTATCTTCATAAGAAATTAAAAAAAAAAAATTGTTTCTTTAATAATTTTCCCTTGAAGATCTACCACATAATATGTGAATACAGATACATGTCCACTAATAAAATTTTATGTTGAGATCTATAAAATTTGAGAATCCATTGCAGTATATAGTAAGTAACATGTAATGACCAGATTCATGCCTACTTACTTAGTTCCTGAAATAACTCCTCCTCCTCCCATGGTTTGTATTTCCCAATGACTTCTAGAACTGTAGCCAGCTGTGGATCTGGGAAATCACCCAGTCGTTGCAGAAGGTAAGAAGCCATGTTTCGACTAACGACAACTCCTCCCTCAGATGCAAGTACTGTATCCAATGTGAGAAGACTACTGGTCACAACCAGTGGGTCAGGGTCCCTTATACATTCATATAATCTGCAGAGAACATGAGCACAGCAAGACATTAATAAGGTAACTAGAACATTTCTGAACACAAGGTTCTTTAATTTATGTTTCTAGAAATACATCTAATTCAACTGTGAGACTTCTGTATGAAACTTAGTTTCCTGTGTGTTACTGGTGATTTGTTTGACAGCACACCCAGTAATACAAAATCTTTTCTGGCAAGGTGATAATGAAGTCAGTTTTTGCACATCTGGGCTCGTCAGAAAGTACAGACGAGCAGCTTTAATTCTGTTCCTCTGTCAGTGGCCACAAAACAAACTTTGCTGAACCATGCCTCATTCCAAAATCTTTGATTAAAATGTACGTGCTTGAGCCATAAAGAATTCCCTTCTCTCCAGAAAATTAAAAAAATACTAAATGTATCACTGTTCACAACATAAGCCACAAATGAGCTGATTCATTTCTGTAGATTAAAGGCTATAACAACATACGTCTATACAACAACACTGCAAAAGGTGTACTCCCATGACATGGTACACAGATTTTACCAAGGTATTCTTTACATTTGAAATATCACGTGGTTTTGTGATACATGTGTGAATGCAACTTCATTTACACCCATGAGGAAAGTACAGCCTTGGATGCACTGATTTTCGTGAAACTCACACTACTCAGCATCATTATGTTCAGATCTTTTACAGCTATTTTCACTCAAATCAGACAATAAATGTGGAAAGCACAGACAGAAATTCATTTCTGCCCCTAAGTAAAGTATGGCCTTTTCTTTTTTGGTTTTCATGCAACTGGTCACTCAGTAACTCACTATAAACATTTTCTGTGCCAAATTTCATTCGAATTGAACAAAAATTCTGTAAAATATGAAGAAAGTTCAATTTATGCCCTCCAGTAAAGTATCGTTTTCACTGCACCAATTTTCACAAAACTCATTGCTCAACAACATTACCTGGACCTAACATATCAAATTCCACCAAAAACTGGTCAAGAAATTTGCGAAGTATGGACAGGTATGACTGTCACTGAGCCAATTTTCATGAAACACATGCCAGACAATTTTTCTTAATGAACTACTATATAAAATTTCATGAAAATCCAACAAACAGTTTTGTTGCTGATACTAGGTCACAGACAAATAGAATGACAGAGGTATCTACATAAGACCTTTTCTTCTTTCTTCGTGAAGAACACCTAATTATGGAACTACTCCAAAACTGGTCTGGCTTGTTGTTGCAACTTTAAATGCTATGTGCATCAATTACATTGATTGCCACTGTTCCAAACTTTTTGCCATATTCTTGTATTGTGCTATTCTGTACTCTACAATTGTGAACGAACACACAACAAAATCACTTACCGTATATGATGACACTTTATAAACTATAAATGTATAAAACCTTTGGTGAGCATACTGTGATACCAAATAAATGCCTCTTGAAAATTCAATGAGAAAATTTAACAATTCCCATTTGAAGCTGTAGTTTCCACACTAACACTAATTCAATACAATGTATTTCAACCCCTAAGGGACATCTGAAACTATGAGCTCACTAAGTAAGTATGCCATGTAACTTTCCCATGTACCTATCAACAAAACCCTGTTCAAAGAGCAAGCTCTGTGTATGTTTGAACACTTTTCCACATCCTATTACGGCTGTCTGTCGGACCCTAGGATTTCCATCTTTGAGAGCAGCATTCAGTACAGGGCTGGCATGTTCCTGTAGAATTGGTGGAAGGGAACACAATGTTGATATTGCCAAACATTTTACTGCAGGATTTGGATCTCTGCAGTCCTGCAGTATGGTGTTGGCAGTTAGCAAAGCTGCATCTGGGTGACGTGAACAAATTCTGTTCAAAAGAAAAGGAATGCAAAGTGTAATGTCTCTGGAAACCAACAGCAATAAACAGAAATGAGATTCTTACTAGTTTAAAAACTGGTCTCTCTCTCTCTCTCATCAAAATGCCAAAGCTCTTACCATCATCCCATACAAATCAACTTTACCCATGTACTTTGTGTGGATGTGAAACATCATTCTCCTCCCATGCAGGGAAAACATAAATATCTATTTGTTTGTGGCAACAATTTCATATATGCCCCAAAAATTCAAGTTCAGTGACAATATAGATTTGGGTAAGTAAAAACTAGTTTCTTTTTTTCAGCTTCCTTTACATTATGTTTCCGTTACTACTAATAATGGTAAATAAAATACAAATTCTGCGAAATATTTGATTGCAGATATCATGTGGGAAATGTATTGAAAAGTTCTCTCTCCCAAACAACTTTATGGCCATTATTCACAGTTCATTGTCATGTAGGCCTATGTACCTTGGCAGCACTGAATAAGCAGTTCTCTTCACATTGATGTTGTTGGAAGGTAGCAGTTTCACCACAGGGCCAATAAGACAACTTATGTCTCCAGGGGTACTAACTGCTTCAACAAGCTGAAAGAAAAAGGGAAATATATATAAAGAAAAATTCTGTATTTTTACGTTCCACTCTACAAATGGACTACACACACACATACTCAACTGAAATTCTGTACGAATTGGGGAGGAAGTGTGATGAAAGGTGGAAGATATGTTTCCTAAGCAATTTTTAGACATCATATTACACAGCCAAAATCTAAATACCTTTGAAGAAGACTGTCACCATTCAGTGAATTTAACATTTACAGTATGCATTTATCTTAATTTACAATATTTCTTAAGTAAGCAGCACATTTGTGACAGGCACTTTACACTAAGAAGTGTTAGAACAAGATGTCATGTACTTGAATTATATTTGAAAAAAAATCTCATTCTCCATCCAGGTCCGTATTCCCTTAAAAGGAAAAACAGACATTCAGCAGAGTCCAACAGCAGTAACACTGTACGCAATGAAATCTTTGACGTTACAGACCTGATGTAAGAGTATCTTCAGTTCTGCATGCTCATTTTGTTGACATGCTCGCAATATATCCACAGCTAGTTCTTCCACTGTACCCATGTTTATGCGGCTAGAAATTACGTCGGTACACGCCTAGAAACACGAAATTTAGAAATCACTTCACCGACAGAACGTCGTCTTTTTCGTTTACACACTATGCTGGAAGATTATCAATAAAGGTTAGTGCCCCACCTTTCTCCCAACAGCTCAGTGGCCACTTTACAAATATAATGGAGCGGGGTTGTATTAAGGAAAAAAATAAACAAAACCATTTCACACTCTTGAACGTACCTAACCTCTCACCGCAACTACAACACTCAAATAGGTATCGAAACGCAAAAATTGTCTGACGATAAACTACTATGCTGACATCTATCTGCCATAGCAAATAATTAACGAGTCGTCTTACCAACTGAGCCACCGTTAACAGTTGCCACTTGTAGCAGTAGTTCCCCAGATTCTGCTCAGGGTTCAGATTCTGGCGATCATACTATTGTACATCACATCTGGGACAATTGTATTCATTTGCTTTCTCCATCGTTTGGTGTTAAAATAACAATAAAAAAATCGCCCAAACTACGTTTCGGCGACAGGATTATTATCCTAATCAGTTGGGCCTGACAGGCAAAGCTGCTGTCAGCTTCTGGGCCCATACGAAACAGCAAATTTAAAATTTTCAAAAAAGTCCAACTTATACAACGTCATTTTGTAACTCATAAATGATATGGTACTATATGGATACCATAGTAGATTGCTATTGTGACAACTTTTTATATGTGCATTTGGTGCTCATGGGATATACTTAACATAGCATTGTATTAATATATTTGTCAATTTTATAAGGGTAAATAAGCACTTAAAATACTATGATGCCAAAATTAGATATCTTAGACTAATTGTGAGAGCAGAATAATTCCATTTTCTGACAAAGAAAAGAAACACACACTCACACATGGTGTTGAAATCTTTGAAGTCGCTTTAAGCAGATTGTCTCTTTTCGTTTGGCTATGTTTTACAAGTGTTCTCAAAGTCACCTGTCATTTCAGCCAGTGCAAGACGTCAAGTTTAGGAAACGATTTAAGAAAACAGTCTGAACTTTTGAAACATCAATTACATGTACATAACATATAAAAATTCCATTCCCATGATGTGGAGTATATGGCCTGTCAATTACAAAGAAAATTAACTTCTATTTAGCAAAATAATCTCTGCTCATTGTCAGAATCATACAAAACTCATGAACACTCTAAGTAGACTAAATGTGCACTTTCTGAAATTTACATGAATGTGTTACTGTGAATAACAGGGTTAATACCATCTGCTTTTATTGCAATACCTGTCAGTCAGCATTTAGTATGAGGTAAGACACTGATAGTTGAAGAAAATGTAGTGATTAGGAAATCAGGTTTTTTTTTTACAGGAAATTTGGATTCCAAGTACGCTGTATTTTTTTGTCATAACATGTAAGACACTGCATACATCAACATTTTTCTAGAGATTGGAAATAGTGGCAGGATAAAATGAATGAACTAAAAAATAGTCTGTAACATAACTACTGATGTCATGAGTTCAATTACATGGATACTTGCCGCATGCAAACTACTTGTCTTACTGTACTGCATTATGTTAATTACGGTAAACTACGTTTAAATATGGCCTGTTTTACTATTCTGGTCTCTATGTGCATAAGGACATGAAATCCAATTCTGAGTTGTGTGGCACCTATATGACAAACACTGTTACTGCCAGTGACTGGGCAACTGTGAGAATGACAAGCCAAAATAGCTTAAAGAGGGTGACTTGATCTTGATGTTTTCACACTTTTAATTTCAGTAGAAAGAAGGCTTCATTACATGCATAAGAGTAGATGCACACTGATCTGACTGGGATTGAAGCTCAGAACCCTCTGCAAGAGAGCTTAGTGTTGTATGTCATGGCTGTGAGGTCCTCTCATTGTCATGAGGGATGTGGATAAAGTTTGTTTGTAAAACTACATCTCAGTCAGAATAAACTGAAAATACACACATGATTACTAAGCAGACATAAAATTATTAAAGACAGAATGTAGTTCAATGTGAATAAAAATCCAACAGATGCAACAGTATGCAGATATTTGTTCACTGCAAAACTACTCTACATGTTTCGGTTGTCACAGCACCCATCATCAGGAGTATTAAAAACTGTACTGTCTGATTGGGACATAGTCCCGATCAGACCACGTTGGAGGGGAGTAGCGGTACAAGTAGTATGACCTGTACCGGAGGCTGCGTGTACAGTTTTTAATACTCCTGATGATGGGTGCTGT
>Ga0123355_10001683_pt1 | contig 30800 bp, 23 predicted proteins | sample TergutEmb28metaG_3_FD_89872 | JGI IMG/M metagenome (GOLD analysis project Ga0123355, IMG submission 89872) | Embiratermes neotenicus P1 segment gut microbial communities from Petit-Saut dam, French Guiana - Emb289 P1 | ecosystem: Host-associated > Arthropoda: Insects > Digestive system > Gut ... | reverse complement strand
TTCGGTCTCCTCCGTCCCAGCTGCACGTTCTGCCAATCATAAACTCTTACATTTTCGGTCTCCTCCGTCCCAGCTACACGTTCTGCCAATCATGAACTCTTACATTTTCGGTCTCCGTCCCAGCTACACGTTCTGCCAATTAAGAACTCTTACATTTTCGGTCTCTTCCGTCCCAGCTACACGTTCTGCCAATCATGAACTCTTACATTTTCGGCCTCTTCAGTCTACACGTTCTGCAGAACGTGTAGCTGGGACAGAAGAAAACGAAAATGTAAGAGTTTATGATTGGCAGAGCGTGTAGTTGGTACGGAATAGACCGAAAATTTAAGAGTTTATGATTGGCAGAACACGTAGCTGGCATGGAATAGACCTAAATTATAAGAATTATCATTGGCAGAACGTGTAGCTGGCAGGGAATAGATAGAAAATGTAAGAATATATGGTTGGCAAAACGTGTAGCTGACACGGAATAGACCGAAAATTTAAGAGATTATGAGTGGCAGAACGTGTAGCTGGCACGGAATAGACGGAAAACTTGAGAGTTTTTGTTTGGCAGAACGTGTAGCTGTGAGGGAAAAGACCGAAAATATAAGAGATTAGGATTGGCAGAACGTGTAGCTGGGACGGAATAGACCGAAAATGTAAGAGATTAGGATTGTCAGAACGTGCAGCAGGGACGGAATAGACCAAAATGTAAGCGTTTATGATTGGCAGAACGTTTAACTGGAACGGATTACATCGAAAACTTAAGAGTTTATGATTGACAGAACGCGTAGCTGGCACGGAAAGACCGAAAATTTAAGAGTTTATGATTGGCATAACTTGTAGCTGGGACGGAATAGACCAAAATGAAAGCGTTTATGATTGGCAGAACGTGTAGCTGGCACGGAATAGACCGAAAATTTCAGCGTTTATGATTTGCAGATCGTGCAGCTGGCACGGAATACATAGAAAATGTAAGAGTTTATTATTGTCAGAACATGTAGCAGCCACGAAACATACCGAAAATGTAAGAATTATGATTGTTAGAACATGTTGCTAGGACGGAATTGACCAAAAACGTAAGAGTTTATGATTGTCAGAACGTGTAGCTGAAAAGGAATAGACCGAAAACTTAAGAGATTTCGATTGGCAGAACGTGTAGCTGGGACGGAATAGACCGAAAATTTAAGAGTTTGTGATTGGCAGAACGTGTAGCTGGGACGGAAAAGACCGAAAATATAAGAGATTAGGATTGGCAGAACGTGTAGCTGGGACGGAAAAGACCGTAAGTATGAGAGATTAGGATTGGCAGAACGTGTAATTGGGACGGAAGAAACTGAAAATATGAGATTGTGATTGGCGGAACGTGCAGCTGGGACGAAAATTCAGAAATTCGAAAATTGAAAAATTAAAAAATTCCAAAAGTTAAAAACTTCAAAATTTCGAATAAATTAAAAAAGTAAAAAATTCAAAATTTCAAAAAGTCAAAAGAATTTAAAAATTGGAAAGAAATAAAAAATTGGGAAAAATTAAAAAAACCAAAAATAAAAAATTCAAAACCCAAGAAAAATTAAAAATTCCATAAATCCGAAAATTAAAATATTAAAAAATCAAAAAATTGAAAAATTGGAAAATTCAAAATTTCAAAAGTTCAAAAACCTAAAAATCCCAAAATCCCAGAATTAAAGAATTGAAAAATTAAACAATTCAAAATTTAAAATTTCAAAAATTCAAATCATTCAAAAAATTAAAAAAATTAAAAAACTTCGAAAATTCAAAATTTAAAAAGTTTCAAAAATTCCAAAATTGGAAAATTCAAAAATTGAAAAATTAAAGAAACTGAAAAATTCGAAAATTCAAAAATTGAAAAATTCAAAATTTCAAAAAATTAAAAAATTCCCAAAACTTAAAAATTGAAAAATTCAATAATTCAAAAATTAAAAAATTTTCAAAAATTGAAAAATATTAAAAAATTAAAGAATAAAAAATCGAAAAATAAAAAATTTCGAAAATTAAAAAATCCTAATAATTTAAAATTTCAAAATATTTAAAAATTCAAAAAATTTTAAATTAAAAATTTAAAAAATTGAAAAAATTCAAGAAAATTAAAAAATAAAAAATTCAAGAATATTAAAAACTCAAAAATAAAGAAATTCAGAAATTGGAAAATTGAAAACTTATAAAATTAAAAAATTATAAAATTCCAAAACCTAAAAATACTAAAATTCAAGAATTCAAGAATACAAACATTGCAGAATTAAAAAATTCAAGAATTAAAGCATTCAAGAATTAAAAAATTCATAGAATACAAAAATCAATAAATTCAAAATTAGAAAAATTCGAAAATTAAATAATACAAAAATTTAAAAAAATTAAAAATTTAAAAAATTCAGAAATTAAGAAACTCAAAAATTTAAAAATTGAAAAATTAAAAATTTCAAAAACTGAAAAATTCAAAAATTGAAAAAATTCAAAACCTCGAAAATTCAAAAACTCGAAAATTCAAAATTTTAAAAATTCAAAAATCTAAAATTTAAAAATTCAAAATTAATAAAATTCATTCTTTCAAAAATTCGAATTTCAAAAATTCAAAAATTAAAAATTAAAAAATTCAGGAGTTCAAAAAATAAAAAATTTCAAGAATATAAAAATTCAAAAACTCAAAAATTAAAAAAATTCAAATATTACAATTTTAAAATTTAAAAAATTCAAAATTTAAAAAATTCAGAATTTAAATATTCAAAATGTCGAAAATTAAAAATTAAGAAATTGAAAAATTAAAAAACTCAGAAATTAAAAAATTAAAATTTTAGAAATTCAAAAATCAGAAATACAAAAATTGAGAATTTCAAAAATTTTAAAAATTGAAATTTAAAAAATTCGAAAATTTGGAAATTCGACAATTGAAAAATTAAAAAAATTGCGGAAATCAAAAACTCAAAAAGTAAAAAAATTCAAAATGTCGAAAAATTCAAACAGTCAAAAATTCAAATTTTCAGTAGTCAAAAAATTTCAAAAATAAAAATTTAAAATTGAGAAAATTCAAAAACTAAATAATTCAAGAAATAAAAAATCGAAATTTAAAAATTAAAAAATCCTAAATTTAAAAAATTAAAAAATCCAAAAAGTGAAAAAATTAAGTAACTTAAAAATTCGAAAAATTCAAGAAATCAAAAATTAAAAAATTCCAAAATGCAAGAATACAAGAAATTAACAATTGAACAATTGAAAAATTAAACATTAAAAATTCAAATTTAAAAAAATTAAAAATTCAAAACATTCAAATATTAAAAAAGTAGAAAACAAAAGTCAGTATGTAAAGGTGTTAAAAATTTAAAAATTAAAAAATTCCAAAATTGAAAAATTAAAAATCGTAAAATTAAAAAATTGAAAATTTCGAAAATTCCAAAATAAAAAAATTCAAAAATTTAAAAATGTAAAAATCTAAAAGTCGAAAATTCAAAATTAAAAATCTTAAATATTCGAAAATTAAAAAATTCGACTTTAAGATTTTAAAAATTCAAAAATTATAAAATTCAAAAATTAAAAAATTAAAAAATTCAACAGTTCGAAAATTAAAAAGTTAAAAATTTAAGAATTCAAATATTCAAAAACTCAAAAATTCAAAAATTAAAAATATTATGAATTTAAAATTTTAAAATTTAAAAAATTCAAAAAATTAAAAAATTCAAAAGATTAAAAAATTGAAAACCTTAAAATTTCAAAATTCAAAAATGCAAAAATGCAAAATTTCAAAATTTAAAAAATTCAATACTTAAATATTCAAAATTTCAAAAAGTGGAAAATTAAAAAATTAAAAAATTCAAGAACTCCAAATTTTAAAAAATTCAGAAATTCAGAAATTCAAAAATTAAAAAGTTCAGAAATTGAAAAATTAAAAAATACGTACAAAAAATGAAAATGTCAGAAATTCAAATTTAAGAAATTCGAAAATTTGGAAATCCGGCAATTGAATAATGAAAAAAATTGCAGACGTCAAAAAATTCAAAATGGAAAAAATTCGAAATATCGAAAAAATTAAAACAGTCAAAAATTAAAAATTCAATGTTTCAAAAGTAAAAAATTTCAAAAATAGAAAAAAATTAAAAAGTTGAGAAAAATTCAAAAACACAAAAATTCGAGAAATAAAAAATCCAAAATTTAATAATTAAAAATTCAAAAATTAAAAAACTGAAAAATCGAAAAATAAAAAAATTCAAAAATCTAAAAATTCCAAAATCCAAGAATTCAAGAAATTACAATTGAACAATTCTAAAATTGCAAAATTTAAATATAAAAAAATTCGAAAATTCAGAAATTTGGAAATATAAATTTCAAGAATTCAAAAATATAAAAATTTAAAAACCAAAGTATTTAAAGTTTAAAAATTCAAGAAATTAAGAAACTAAAAGTATTTTATAATTAAAAAATTCAAGAAAATTAAAAAATTAAAAATTTCAAAAATTAAAAAATTAAAAATTCATAAATTAAAAAAAACAAAAATTCAAAATCTCAAAAATTCAAAATTTCAAAATACAAAAATTCCAAATTTTAAAAATTCAAAATTTCAATAATTCAAAATTACTAAAATTCAGAAATTCAAAAATTCAAAAATTAAAAAAATTAAAAATTAAAAAATTAAAAAATTCAAGAAATCAAGAAATTTAACAATTAAAAAATTTAAAAATTGAAGAAAATTAAATATTTAAAATATTCCAAAAATTCAGTAATTGAAAAGATTAAAAATATTCAAAATTTCAAAATTCATAAATTGAAAAATGAAAAATTCAAGAATTAGAAAAATAAAATTGAAAAGGAAGGAAATTGAAAAAATTAAACATTTTAAATAATTCAAAAATTCAAAATTTCATAAAGTCAAAAATTCAAAGATTCAAAAATTGAAAATTTCAAAAATTCAAAATTCCAAAATTGAAAAGTTCAAAAATTTAAATACCCAAAAATTAAAAAATTAAAAATTTCAAAAATTCAAATTTAAAAAATTCATAAATTCATAAATCTAAATTTCAAAAATTCAAATTTAAAAAACACCAAAATTTTAATCCTGAAAAATTTAGAAACTCAAGAAATCAAAATTGCAAAAATTCAAAATTCAAAAAGTAAAAAAATTCAAAAATGAATATAAAACATTAAAAATCTGAAAATCTGAAAAAGTAAAAAAATGGAAAATTTAAAATTTCAAAAAATTAAAATTTCAAAAGCTGGAAAATTGAACAGTTTCAAAATTAAACAATTGAAAAATTCAATAATTCCATAACTCAAAAATTAAAAAATTAAAAAATTAAAATTTAAAAATTTAGAATATTTAAAAATTCAAAAATTCAAAAATACAAAAATTCAAAAATTCAAAATTCGAAAATTCAAAAACTCGAAAAATTAAAAAATTAAAGAATTTAAAATTAAAATATTAAGATATTAAATAATTAAAAATTCAAGAAATTAAAAAATTTCAATGAAATTAAAAATTAAAACTTTCAAAGTTCAAAATTTCTAAAATTTAAAAAAAATCATAAATTCATAAATCTAAAAATTCAAAAATCCAATAATTTATTTATCAAAAAATTCAAAAATTGAAAAAATAAAAAAAAACAGTTAAAATATAAAATGTCCAAAATTATAAAAGTAAAATTTGAAAATTAAAAAATTCAATAAATCAAATTTCAAAAATTAAAAAATTAGGAATACAGAAATTCATAAATTAAAAATAAAAATTAAAAAATTCATAAGTTCAAATATTGAAAAAACGAAAAATTCAATAATTAAAAAATTGGTAAATTAAAAAATCAAGAATTCAAAAACTAAAAAATTCATAAATTCAAAAATTCTAAATTTGAAGGATTATAAAATTGAAAAATTCAATAATTGAAATTTTCAAAAATTCAGAAATTAAAAATTTGAAAAATTAAAAAATTCAAGAACCCAAATTTAAAAAATTAAAAAATCTAAAAATTAAAAAATCCGAAAATTAAAAAATTAAAAAATTAAAATAGTTGAAAATTTCAAAAATTAAAAAATTCAAAACATCAAAGTTAAAAAATTAAAAAATTAAAAATTCGAATATTGAAGAATTAAAAATTAGAAAAGATACAAAAATTTTAAAAATATAAAAAATTGAAAAATTTAATGATTAAAAATTTGAAGAGAATAAAAATAAAAAATTTCAAAATCTCAAAAATTAAGAAATTCAAGTTCAAAATTAAAAAATTTAAAATCTCAAGAACGCAAAAATTTCAAAAATTAAAATGGTAAAAAATTCAAAAATAAAAAACTCATATATTCAAAAATCCAAGAAAATTTAAAAACTCGAAAAATTAAAGAAGTAAAAAATTCAAAAATGGAAAAATGAGATAAATTCAAGAAAATCAAAGTTAAAAAATTAAAAGTTCAACAATTAAAGAAATTCATAAATTCATAAACCCAAAAATTCAAAAATCCAAAAATTAAAAAGTTCAATAATTAAAGAATCCAAAAATTAAAAAACTCGAAACTCTAAAATTAAGAAATTCATTTATTGGAAAATTAAAAAATTCAAAATTTCAAAATTTCAAATTTTACAATTTCATGAATTCAAGAATTCCAATATTCAAGAAAAAAATTCGAGAGTTCATAAATCCAGAAATTCAAAAATTGAAATTTCAGATATTAAAAAATTTAAAAATTCCAAAATTTAAAGAATTGAAGAATTCACAAATTGAAAAATCAAAAAAAAAAAATAAATTAAAAAATTCAGATTTGAAAAAATTAAAGAATTTAAAAATTAAAATTTAAAAAATTCGAAATTAAAAAATTCATATATTCAAGTATTCAAAAATTCAATAATTCAAAAATTCAAAAAATTAAAAATTCAAAAAATTTCAGAAAATAAAAATTATGAACTCCAAAAATTCAAAAAATTAAAAAATAAAAAACTCAACAAATTCAAGTATTCAAAATTTAAAAAATATTCAGTAATTCAAAAAGTCAAAAAAAAAAAATTACATAATTGAATTTCAAAATTTAAAAAATTCAAGATTTCAAAATTGAAAAATTAAAAATTCAAGTTTGAAATATAGAAAAATGGAAGATCAAAAACACAAAAATTAAGAATTAAAAAATTTAAAAATTCAAAAAATTTGGAAATTCAAAAAATTTAAAATTAAAAATTTAAAAATTAAAAATTTCCAGAAAATTAAAAAGTAAAAAAATTAAAAAAATTGAAAAATTCCAAATGTGAAAAAATTCTAAAATTCAAAGTTGAAAAATTATAAGATTAAAAAATTAAAAAATTCAAGAAGTGAAAAATTAAAAAATTAAAAATTCAATAATTCCAAAATTGATAAACCCAAATTTCAAAAATTAAAAAAGTAAAAATTCTGAAACTAAAAAAATAAAAATGCCAAAATTAAAAAATTAAAAATAAATATTCAATATTTAGAAAAGTTTAAAAATTCGAAAATAAAAAATTATATGTTCAAAATTTAAAAAAATTAAAAAAATTAATCAATTCAAAATTTCAAAAATTAAAAAATCGAGAAACTCAAAAATGGAAACATTTAAAAATTAAAAAATTAAAAAATTCATTAATCCAAAAATTAAAAAATTCAATAATTAAAAAAATCCAATAATTAAAACTCCAAAAATTCAAAAATTAAATAACTCAAACCTCAAAAATTTTAAATTTCATTTGTTAAATAATTCAAAATTTCAAATTTGAAATTTTCACGAATTCAAGAATGCAAAAATTCAAGAATTAAAAAATTCAAAAATTCATAAATCCATAAATTCAAAAATTTAAAAATTAAACAAATTCATAAATTCATAAAAATGAAACTTTCAAAATCTTAAAAATTAAGAAATTCAAGTTCAGAATTCAAAAATTTAAAATCTGAAAAACGCAAAAAAATTCAAAATTTAAAAATATAAAAAATTCAAAATAAAGGATTCGTATATTAAAAAATTCAAGAAAATAAAAAATTAAAAATTTAAAAGATTCCAAATTTAAAAAATGCACAAATTCAAATTTTCAAAAATAAAAAAATGAAAAATTTAAAAAATTTTAAAATTAAAAAATTATAAAATTATAAAATTTCATACATTCAAAAATTCAAGAATCCAAGAATTCAAATATATAAATGTCCAAAAAATAAAAAATTCAAAAATAAAAAATTAAAATATAAAACAAAAAATTTAAAATGTAAAAATTTGAAATAAAAATTCATAATTTGAAATTTAAAAAGGTGGAAAATTATAAATTCGGATATTCAGAAAATAATAAATTGAAAAATAGAAATTAATAAATTTCAAAAACCCTAATATTGAAAAAATTAAAAAATTTAAAAATTAAAAAAATCACAATTTCAAATATTTAAAGAAGCAAAATTGAAAAATTCAAGAATCGGGAAATCCAAGAATTGAAAAATTAAAAAAATTGAAAAATTTAAATATTAAAAAATTCACAATTAAAAATTCAAAAAGGAAAAACTCAAAAATTCAAATTTCTAAACTTCAGTAATTAAAAAATTTAAAAATTTAAAAATTCAAAATTTTTAAAGTTAAAAAAATTACAAAATTCAAAAACTTAAAAATTCAAAAGTAAAAAAAAAATTCAAAAATTCAAAAGTTGAAAAAAATTCAGAAATTTGGGAATTAAATTTTCAAGAATTCAATAATATAAAAATTTAAAAACCCAAGAATTCAAAGTTTAAAAATTCAAAAAATTAAGAAACTAAAATATTTTATAATAAAAAATTCAAGAAAATTAATAAATTAAAAATTTCAAAAATCCAAAAATTAAATTTCATAAATTCAAAAAGCAAAAAATTCAAAAACTCAAAAATTCAAAATTTCAAAATACAAAAATTCAAAATTTTAAAAATTCAAAAATTCAAAAATCCCAAAATTCAAAATTTCAAAAATTCAAAATTTCTAAAATTCAAAAATTAAAAATTCAAAAATTTAAAAAATTGAAAATTAAAAAATAAAAAATTCAAGAACTCAAAAAATTAAAAATTTAAAATTGAAGAACATAAAAAATTTTAAAATATTGAAAAAATTCAGTAATTTAAATTTAAAAATATTCAATATTAACTACACTCTAGAGGTGTTGGGAAGGTTTAGCTACACCGTACAGAAGTTGGGAGATTTTAGCTACACTGTAGAGATTTTGGGAGACGTTAGTTAGACTGTAGAGATGTTGAGGGGATTAAGCTACACAGTAGAATTTTTGGGAGACTTTGGCTAAACTGTATATATGCTGGGAAGCTTTAGCATTACTGTAGAGGTTTTGGGACAGCTTAGCTAAACAGTAGAGATTTTGGGAGAAATTAGCTACACAATAGATTTGTTGGGAAAACCTTAGCTTCACTGTAGAGATGTTGGAGATATTAGGTACACTGTGCAGATGTTGGGAGTGTTTAGATACACCTTAGTGATGTTGGGAGAGTTTAGCTACTCTGTAGAGGTGTTGGGAAACGTTAGCTTTATTGTGGAGATGTTGGGTAAATTTAGCCTCATTCTAGAGATACTGGGACAGGTAAGCCACATTCTAGAGTTGTTGGGAGTGATAAGCCACATTCTAGAGATGTTGGGTAATTTAAGCCATATTCTAGACATGTTGGGAAATGTCAGCAATATTGTAGAGATTTTGGGATATGTCAGCCGATTTGTAGATTTTTTAGGATAAGTCAGCCAAATTGTAGATTTTTTGAGAGAGTTCAGCCACACTTTAGAGATGTTGAGAAAGATCAGACAAACTGTAGAGATGTTGAGAGATTTCAGCCACATTGTAGAGATTTTGAGAGAGATCAGACACACTGTAGAGATTTTGTAGACGTCAGCAACACTGTAGAGATTTTGAGAGATTGAAGCCACACTGTAGAGATGTTGAGAGTAGTCATTCATAATTTAGAGTTCTTGAGTCATATCAACCACACTCTAAAGATATTGAAAGGGTTCAGCCAAACTGTACAAATGTTGAGAGAATTCTGCCACACTGTAGAGAAATTGTGAGAGGTCAGCCACACTGTAGATTTTTTGAGAGAGTTCAGCTACACCGTAGAGATGTTGAGAGATATCGGCCAAAATGTAGAGATGTTGAGAGAGGTCAGCCACACGGTAGAGTTTTGAGAGATGGTGGACACACTGTAAAGATATTGAGAGATTTCACCAACACTGTAGAGATGTTGAGAGAAGTCAGCTACACTGAAGAGATGTTAGGGGAAAACGGCAAACTCCAGAGATTTTGGCAGGGGTCAGCCCCACTGTAGAGATTTTGGGAGAAGTCAGACACACTGTAAAGATACTATGAAAGGTTAACTACATTCTACAGAGGTTGGGAAATATTAGCTACACTCTAGTGATGTTTCGAGGGGTTAACTTAAATGTAGAACTTAGCTAAACTGTAAAGTAATTGGGAGAGTTATCTTCACTATAGAGAAATTGAGAGATTTTAGTTACACTTTTGAGAAGTTTGGGGAAATTAGCTACACTGTAAAAAAGAAGGGAGAGGTTAGCTACATTGTACAGAATTTGGGAGAAGTTAGCTACAATGTCGAGATTTAGGGAAACGTTAGCTATAATGAAGAGATTTTGGGAAATGTGTTCTACAAATTTTGTGGGAGTTTAGCTACACTTTAGAGACGTTGGGAGAGGTTACCTATACTGTAGAATTGTTCGGAGAGGTTAGCAACACTGTAGATATGTTGGGAGAGGTTTTCTAAATTGGGGAGATGTTGGAAGACTTTAGCTACCCTTCAGAAATTTTGGGAGACGTTAGCTACACTGTAGAGATATTGAGAGAAATTATATACAATTTAGAGATGGTGGGAGTGGTTAGCTACACTGTATGGACGTTGGTAGTTGTTAGATTCAATTTAGAAATGTTGGGAGATATTAGGTAAACTGCAGATATGTTGGGAAATATTAACTACATTGTATAGATGTTGGGAGAGTTTAGCTAAACTGTAGAGATTTTGGGAGAAGTTAGCTATAGTGTAGTAACTTTGGAAGAGTTTACCTATTGTGTGAAGACGCTGGGAGATGTTAGATACACTGTAGAGGTGTTGGGAGATATTAGTTACATTGTAGAGATTTTGGGAGATTTTAGCTGCACTGTAGAGTTATTGGAAGACTTTAGCTGCACAGTAGAGATATTGGGATTGTTTAGCTACACTGTAGAGAAAAAGGGGGGGGGGGTGGTTTAGTTACACTGTAGAGATTTTGGGAGTGTTTAGCTACACTGTAGAGATTTTGGGAGTTTTTGGCTACACTCTGGAGGAGTTGGGATGGTTTAGCTACATTTAGAGACGTTGGTAATTGTTTAGTTACACTGTAGAGCTGTTGGAGATTTAGCTACATTTTAGAGATATTTGGAGGGTTTCGCTACAATGTAGAGATGTTTGGGTCGGTGTTATCTCCACTTAAGGGATGTTGGGAGGATTTAGCAACCCTGCAGAATTGTTGGGAAGGTTTAGCTACACTGTAGAAATGTTGGGATAATTTAACTACACTCTAGAGTTGTTGGGAGGGTTTAGCTACACTGTAGAGGCTTTGGGAATATTTTGCTACACCTAAAAACTTTGGAAGGGTTTAGCTACAACGTAGAAAGTTTGGGAGGATTTAGCTACCCTGTAGAGTTGCTGGGAGGGTTTAGATTCACTGTAGAGATTTTGGGAGATTTCAGCTACACTTTAGAGTTGTTGGGTTTGGTTAGCCAACCTGTAGAAATTTTGGGAAGATTTAGCTAAACTGTAGAGTATTTGGGAGCGTTTATCTACACTGTAGGGATGTTTGGAGGGTTTAGCTACACGGTAGAGTTGCTGGGAGAGGTTAGCTACAACTTAGAGATTTTCGGAGGTTTTAGCTTCACTCTAGAGGTGATGGGATAATTCAGCTACACTTTAGAGATGTTGGGAGTGGTTAGCTACACTGTAGAGATTATGTTAAGGTTTAACTAAACATTAGAAACTTTGGGATAGATTAGCCACACTGTAGAGATATTGGGAGAGGTTAGCTACACTGTAGAGAGGTTGGGAAAGTTAGCTATATTTTAAGGTATTTGGGAGTGGTTAGCTGCACTCTAGAGAATTTGGGACTGGTTAGTTTCACTTTAGAGAAGATGGGAGATGTTGGATAGAGTGTAGAGACGTTGGGAGAACTTAGCTACACCGTAGAGACTTTGGGTGAAGTTAGCTACACAGTAGAGTCGTTGGGAGACGTTAGGTTCCCTGTAGAAAAGTTGGGAGATATTAGATACGCTTTAGAGGTTTTGGGAAAGGTTAGCTATACTGCATTAGTTTTGAGAGAGTTTACCTACACTGTAGAGTTGTTGGGAGACTTTAGCTTCACCGTAGAGATGTTCGGAGAGTTTAACTACACTTTGGAGTTGTTCGGATAAGTTAGCTACTCTTTGGAGAGGTTGAGACGTGGTATCTACACCGTAGAGATATTGGGATTTCTTAGCTACAATGTAGAGATTTAGGGAGAGTTTCGATAAACTGTATAGTTGTTGGGAGAGGTTAACTACACTTTAGAATTGTTAGATACGCTCTAGAGTTGTTGGAAGAATTTGGCTACACTGTAGAGGTGTTGGGAGACCTTAGCTGCACTGAAGTGTTGTTGCGAGAAGTTTGCTACATTGTCGAGATATTGGGAGAAATAAGATTCACTGCAGAGTAGATGGGAGAATTTAACTGCACTGTAGGTGTTTTGAAGGGTTTAATTACACTGTAGATTTGTTGGGAGGGATAACTACACTATAGAGATGTTGGGGTTGTTAGTTACACTGTAGAGATATTGGGGAGTTTAGTTACGCTGTATAGATATTGAGGGGTTTAGCTACACTGTAGAGAATTTGGGAGGGTTTCGCATAATTTTAGATATGCTGGGCGGATTTAGCTCCACTGTAGAGATTTTGGGACAGTTTAGCTACACTTTAGAGATGCTGGGAGTATTTAGCTACACTGTAGAGATTATGGGAGTGTTTAGCTTCAATGTAGAGGTTTTGGGAGAGTTCAGCTACACTGTAGATTTGTTGGTTGAATTTAGCTACATTCTAAAGTTGTTGGGTTGGTTTAGCTACACTTTAGATTTGTTGGGAGGGATTAGATACACTTTTGAGTTGTTTGGCTGATTTAGCTACAAGGTAGAGCTGTTGGAAGTGGTTACATACACTTTATAGATGTTGGGAGGTGTTAGTTACATGGTAGAGTGGTTACGAGGGGTTCGCTACACAATAGAGATTTTGGGCGAAATTATCTACACTCTGGAGCTTTTGGGAGAAGTTAGCTACACTCTAGAGATTTCGGGAGAAATTGGCAACACTGTAGAGATGTTTGGAGCTATTACCTATACTCTAGAGAGGATGAGACAGGTTAACTACACTGTAGAGATATTGAGAAATATTAGCTTCACTGTAGAAATGTTGGGAAATTTTAACTGTACTCTAGAGAATTTCATAATTGTTACCTGCATTGTAGGGGGTTGGGAGTATTTCGCTACAGCGTAGAAAATTTGAGAGATACGTTGAGAGATGTTAGCTACACTGTAGAGATATTTGGAGTTTTTAACTACACTGTAGATAATTTCGAACTGTTTAGTTACTCTGTAGAGGTGATGGGAGAGTTTAGCTACAATGTAGAGGTGTTGGGAGAGTTTAGCTACACTGTAGGGATATTGGGAGAGTTTAGCTACACTGTACAGTTGTTGGTAGAATTTAGCTACACTGTAGAGTTGTTGAGAGATGTTAGCGTCACTGTAAACTTTTGAAAGGGTTTAGCTAAAATGTAGATATTTTGGGAAACGTTAGCTACACTCTAAAGGATTTGCGAGGGGTTAGCTACACTCTAATGACGTTGGGAGAATTTAACTATACTGTAGAGAAGTTGAGAGAGCTTAGCTACACTGTACAGAAATTGGGAGAGATTAGCTAAGCTGTAGAGAAGTTGAGAGAATTGAGCTACACTGTAGAGAAGATGGGAGAAATTAGCTACAATGTAGAGAATTTGGGAGAGGTTAGCTTCAATGTAGAGAATTTGGGAGTGGTTAGCTTCATTCTACAGGAGCTGGGTTATGTTAGCTACAGTGTAGATGAGTTCGGCGAGTGAGCTATACTGTAGAGATGTTGGGGGAATTGGCTACACTCTAGAGAAAATGTAGAGTTTATGTACATTCTACAGATGTGGGGAGAATTTACCTAAACTTTAGAGATGTAGGGAGAAGTTAGCTAAAATGTAGAGATGTTGCAGAATTTAGCTTCACTTTCGAGATTTTTGGAGGGGTTAGCTAAGCTCTAGAGATTTGGAAGGGTTTAGCTACAATGTGGAGATATTGGGAGAGGTTAGCTGCACCGTACAGTTGTTGGGAGAGATTAGCTACTCTGTGGAGAGAATGGGAGAATTATGCTGCACTGTAGAGTTGTTGGGAGGGTTTAACTTCACTGTAGATATGTCTGAATAGTTTAGCTACACTGTAGAGTTTTGAGAGGTTTTAGCAAAACTGTATTGATGTTGGGTTGTTTAGCTACACTGTAGAAATTTTGTGACTGTTTAGCAACACTTTAGAGATGTTGAGAAGATTTAGCTATAATGTAGAAATTTTGGGTCTGTTTAGAATCACTTTAGAGATGTTGGGAAGGATCAGCTATACTGCAGAAAAGTTGAATGGATTTGGCTACATTCTAGAGATATTGGGATTGTTTAGCTACACTGTAGAGTTGGTGGAAGGTGTTTAGCTTCACTTTAGAGATGTTGGTAGGATTTAGCTACCCAGTAGATTGTTGGCAGCGTTTACCTAAACGCTAGTGTTGTTGGGAGCTCTTAGATACACGGTAGAGTTGTTGGGAGTTGTTAGCTACACAGCAGAGATGTTGGGAGGGGTTAGTTACATGGTAGAGTGGTTGCGAGGGTTTCGCTACACTGTAGAGTTGTTGGCAAATGTTAGCTAAACTGTAGAGAGTTTGGGAGAAGTTAGCTTCATCATAGAGATGATGGGGAATTTAGCTACAATGTAGATTTTTGGCAGAATTTAGCTACACTCTAGAGATGTTGAGAGAGATTAGATGCACTGTAGATTTGTTGAGATAGGTTAGCTTCTCTGGGGATAATTTGGGAATTTTTAGATACACTTCAGAATATTTCGCAGTAATTTGCTACACTGTAGATTTGTTGAGAGAGGTTAGCTACACTGTAGAGTTGTTGGGAGAAGTTAGCTACAATGTGGAGATTTTGGGAGAAGTAAGCTACACTTTAGACTTGTTGGGAGGGTTTAACTACACTGTAGAGACGTTGGGAGGGCTTAGCTACACTGTAGAATTATGGGAGTTTACCGATCAACTGTAGAGTTTTTGGGGTGTTTATTTACATTTTAGAGATGTTGCGAGGGTTTAGCTGCACTATAGAGATGTTGGGACTGTTTAGCCACACTTTAGAGTAGTTTAGGAAGATTTAGCAACACATTATAAATTATGGGAATGTTTAGATTTACTTTAGAGGTTAGGGAGGCTTTAGCTACACCATAGAAATTTCGGGAGGATTTAGCTACACTGTAGAGATATTGGGAGAGTTTAGGTACACTGTAGAGGTTTTGGGAGGGTTTAGCTACACTATAGAGAAGATTCGAAATTTTAACCACACAGTAGAGATTTTGGGAAAGTTAACTACACTTTAATTATGTTGGAAAGTTTAGTCACACTGTAGATATTTTTGGGGTTTAGCCACACTGTAGAGTTATTTGTAGGGTTTTGCTACAATGTAGAGATGTTGGGGAGCGTGGGTAGCTACACTGTAGAGATGTTGGGAGTGTTTAGCTACACAGTAGATATTTTGGGAAGGTTTACTACACTGTGGATATGTTGGGACGGTTTAGCTACACTGTAGAGTTTTGGATGTGTTTAGATACAATGTAAAGGTTTTGAGACAGCTTAGCTAAGCGTACAGTAATTGGGAAAGGTTAGCCACACTGTAGAGAATTTGAGAGAGTTTACCTACACTGGAGAGATCTTGGGAAATATTAGCTACACCGTAGAGAATTTGGGAGCGGTTAGCAACACTGTAAATATTCGTAAGTGGTTAGAATCGTTGTACAGGTTTTGGGAGATGTTAGCAAAAATTTAGAGAAGGTGGGATAGGTTTGCTACACCGTAGAGACTTTGGGAGAAGTTAGCCACACTGTAGAGACTTTGTGAAAATTTAGCTTTACTCTAGAGCCGTTCGTAAGGATTAGATATGTTGCAGAGGATTTGGGAGAGGTTAGCTACACTGTAGAATTTTTGGGAGGGTTTACCTACACTGTAGAGTTGTTGGGAGATATTAGCTACACTTTAGAGAAGTTGGGAGATGTTAGCTTCACTGTGGAATTTTTGGGAGTGTTTAGCTTCAGTTTGCAGATGTTGGGAGATGTTAGCTACACTATAGAATTTTGGGAAAGGTTAACGGCACTGTAGAGAATTTGGAATAGTTTATCTACGCTCTAGAGACGTTGGGAGATTTTGGCTACAATATACAGTTTTTGGGAGAGGTTAGCTACACTGTAAAGCTTTTGAGAGCTTTCAGCCCAACTTTACTGATGTACAGAGAGGATAGCTAAACTGTAGAGAATTCTGGAGAAGTTAGATAGAATGTAGCGAATTTTGGAGAGGTTAGCTTCACTGTAGTGGAGTTGGGAGATATTTTCTACAGTTTAGAGATGTTGGGAAAGGTTAGCTTCACTGTAGTTATTTTTAGAGAGGTTAGTTAAACTGTGGAGATGTTGGGAGAATTTAGCTACACTGTAGAGTTGTTGACATGGATTAGCTACACTGTAGAGATATTAAGAGGTGTTAGATACACTGTAGAGGTTTTGGGATTTGTTGGCTATACTGCAGAGAATTTGGGCGGGTTTAGCTTCACGGTAGAGTTTGTGGTAGGGGTTAACCTCACGGTAGAGTTGTTGGGAGTTGTTAGCTACACGGTAGAGTTGTTGGGAGGGTTTAGTAACATGGTAGAGATGTTTCGAGCGGTTCCAAAACGGAAAAGTTGTTGGGATATCTTAGCTACACTGTAGAGATTTTGGGAGGCTTTGCTAAAATCTAGAGATTTTGAGAGAGCTTCGCAACACTGAGAAGTTTTTGACAGTGGTTAAATAACTGTAGAAATATTGGGAGATTCTAGAATCACTTTAGAATATTTCGTAGAAGTTGGCTACACTGTAGAGTTGTTGGGAGTGGTTAGCTGCACTGTAGAGAAATTGAGAGAGGGTAGCTACCCAGTAGACAATTTGGGATAGGTTAGGTATATTGTAGAGATGTTAGGATAATTTAGCTACACTTTTGTGATTTTGGGAGAGGTTAGGTACGTACAATGTAGATATATTGGGAGAAATTAGCTACAATGTAGAGATTTTGGGAGATATAGCTTCACTGTAGAGATTTTGCGAGAGATTAGCTTCACTGTAGAGATTTTGGGAGGGGTTAGCTAAAATGTAGAGGTATTGGTACAGGTTAGCTTCACTGCAGGCATGTTGCGTGAGATTAGACACACTGTAGAGATTTTGGTAGAGGTTAGCTACACCGTAGAATTTTTTGGAGGGGTAAGCAACAGTGTAGAGTATTTGGGAGAAATTAGCTACAATGTAGAGATTTTGGGAGAAGTTAGTTACACTGTAGTGATGTCGAGAAAGTTACGATATACAGTAGAGTTGTTTGGAGATGTAGAGAAGCTTGGATTTGTTAGCTACACTGTATAGATTTTGGGATAGGTTAGCTAAACTGTAGAGATTTTATGAAAAGTTAGCTCGCCGTAAAGGTTTTGGGAGAAATTAGCTACACTGATGGTATTTTGGGAGATTTTAGGTACATTGTAGAGATGTTGGGAGAGAATAGATACACTTTAGAGATGTTGGGAGAGGTTAGCTACACTCTACAAATTGGGGGAGATATTAGCTACATTGTAGAGATATTGGCAGATTTTAACCACATTCTAGAGATATTGGGATAGGTAAGCCAACTTCTAGAAGTTTTGGGAGTGGTAAGCCAACTTCTAGAGATGTTGGGAAAATTAAGTCACATTCTAGATATGCTGGGAAATATCAGCCATATTGTAGAGATGCTGGGATATGTCAGCCTTATTGTAGAGTTGTTGGGAGAATTCAGCCATATTGTAGAGTTCTTGAGAAAATTCAGCCACACTTTAGAGTTATTGAGAAAAGTCAGGCACACTGTAGAGATGTTGAGAGAGGACAGTCACATTGTAGAGACTTTGAGAGAGTTCAGCCACAATTTAGAGACTTTGAGAGACGTCAGCCAGAGTTTAGAGATTTAGAGAGATATCAGCCACACTGTAGAGGTGTTGAGAGAATTCTGCCACACTTTAGAGTTTTTGAATGAGGTCAGCCAAACTTTTGAGATGTTGATAGAAGTCAGCCACAATATTGAGAGATGTCTGCCACACTGTAGAGGTGTTGACAGATGTTGGAAACTCAGTAAAGTTATTGAGAGATTTCACCAATACTCTAGTGATGTTGAGAGAAATCATCTATATTTTAGAGAATTTGGGAGAATTTAGCCACAATGTAGAGATTTTGGCAGAGGTCAGCCACTATCTAGAGGTTTTGGGAGAAGTCAGCCACACTTAGGAATGTTGTGAGATGTTAGCTACACCCTAGAGACGTTGGGAGAAGTTAGCAACACTCTAGTGAAGTTTGGAGAGGTTAGCTACACTGTAGAGAAGTTGAGAGAGCTTAGCTTCACTGTACAGGAATTGGGAGAGGTTAGCTACACTGTAGAGAAATTGAGAGCGGTTAGCTACAATGTCGTGAATTTGGGAGATGTTATCTCTCCTGTAGAGAAGTTGGGAGAATTTAGCTACACTTTTGGGAGTTTGGGAGAGGTCAGCTTCAATGTAGAGATGTTGTGAGAAGTTAGGTACACTTTAGAGATGTTGGGAGAGATTAGGTACAATGTAGAAATTTTTGGAAGAGATTAGCTACACTCTAGAAATTTTGGGAGATGTTATCTACACTGTAGAGTCGTTGGAAGAAGTTAGCAACACTCTAGAGATTTTGGGAGACCTAAGATACACTGTAGACATGTTGGAGAATGTTAGCTATACTGTAGAGATGTTGGGAGATGTTAGCTACACTTTAGAGATGTTGCGAGAGATTAGCTACCCTGCAGAGATTTTGGGAGAAGTTAGGTACACTGTAGAGATGTTGGGAGATTTTAGCTACACTCTAGGGATGTTGGAAGAGGTTAGCTACTCTATAGAATTGTTGGGAGTTGTTAGCTACACAGTAGAGTTTCAGGGGAAAGTTAGTTTCACTGTAGAGTTAATGGTAGAATTTAGGTACACTGTAGAGTTTTGGGAGATTTAAGATACACTCTAGAGATGTTGTGAGTGATTAGATACATTCTAGAGACGCTGGGACATGTTAGCTTCACTGTAGTGTTGTTTTTGGGGCTTCCTACACTGTAGGGAAGTTGAGAGGGCTTAGCTACACTCTACAGAATTTGCGAGAGATTAGATAAAATATAAAGGATTTGAGAGAGTCGTTAGCTAAACTGTAGTGAACTTGGGAGAATTTATCTACACTGTAGAGAGGTTGAGAGAGCTTTACTCTACTGTACAGAATTTTGCGAAAGGTTAGCTACAACGTAGAGAAGTTGAGAGACGTTAGCGTCATGGTAGAGACGTTGGGAGAAGTTAGATCTCTGTAGAGAATTTGGGAGAGATTAGCTAAGCTTTAGAGAATTTTGGAGTGGTTATTCACACTGCAGAGGAAATATGAGACGTTAGCTACAGTGCAGAGATGTTGGGAGAGGTTAGCTACACTTTAGAGATGTTGGTAGATGTTAGTTACACTGTAGAGATTTTGGGAGAGTTTAGCTACACTCTAGAGGTTTTGGGATAGCATAGTTACACTGTAGAAATTTTGGGAGAAGTAAGCAACACTGTCGATATTATGGGAGAAATTAGCTACACTGTAGAGATGTAGGGAGATATTAGTTGACTGTAGAGTTGTTGGAAGAGATTAGCTAAATTTTGAGGCTTTGTGGGAGGTTAGAGAGGCTCTAGAATTGTTGGAAGAAGTTAGCTACACTGTACAATTTTTGGGAGAGGTAAGCTAAACCGAAGAGGTGTTGGGAGCAGTTAGCTACACTGTCGAGTTGTTGGGAGAGTTAAGCTAAACTGTAGAGGTGTCGGCAAAGTTTATCTACACTGTAGAGATTTTGGGAGTGTTTAGCTATACTGTAGACATTTTGGTAGGTTCTAGCTACACTGTGGAAATTTTGGAGATTTTAGTTACACTGTACAGTCGTTGGGAGGGTTTAGCTACCCTGTAGAAATGTTGGGTGTTTAGTTACACTGTAGAGATTTTGGGAGAGTTTAGCTAAACTGTAGAAATGTTGGGGGGTTTAGCTACACGGGAGAAATTTTTAGAGGTGTTAGCTGCACGGTAGGTAATTTGAGAGGGTTTAGCTACGGGGTAGAAATGTTGGGAGGCCTTAGCTGCACGGTGGAAATGTTAGTAAGTGTTAGCTACACGATAGGGTTGTTGAGAGGTGTTAGCTACACTGTGGAGATTTTGGGAGGTGTTATCTAAACTGTAGAGATTTTGGGAGGGGTTAGTTAAAAGGTAGAGTTTTTGGGAGGGGTTAGCTACATTGTAAAGATTTTGGGAGGGGTTAGCTACACTGTAGATATTTTGGGAGGAATTAGCTACACTATAGAAACGTTCAGAGATATTAGCTACACTTTAGAGACGTTGAGAGATATTATCTACAATCTAGAGTTGTTCACAGCTCTTAGCTACATTGTAGTGGACTTGAGATTTGTTAGCTTCAATGTAGTGACGGTGAGAGTGATTAGCTGCTCTCTAGAGGCTACGTGAACTGTTATCTATCATTTGGAGAAGTTGTGTGAATTTAGCTACACTTTAGAGACGTTGGGAGTTATTAGCTTCTCTGCAGAGATGTTGGGAGGGGTTAGATACACTCTAGAAACTTTGGTAGATATTATCTAGGCTGTAGAGGCGTTAGGAGACCTTAGCTACACTCTAGAGATGTTGGGAGAACTTAGCTACACTGTAGAGACGTTGGAAGAAATTAGCAACATTGTAGAAATATTGAGAGTGATTATCTACACTGTAGAGACTGTAAGAGAGGTTAGCTACACTCTAGAGACGTTGGGAGAGTTTAGATGCACTGTAGATATATTGGGAGATGTTAGCTACTCTGTAAAGATTTTGGGAGAGTTCATCTACACTTTAGAGAAGTTATAAGATATCAGCTACACTTTAAAGATGTTGGGAGAGATCAGCTACACAGCAGAGATGTTGGGACGTGTCAACCACACTACAGAGACGTTGCGAGTGGTCAGCTACCGTGTAGAGACGTTGGGAGACATCAGGTGCACTCTAGAGTTGTTGGGAGAAATTAGCTACACTTTAGAGACGTTGGGAGTTATCGGCTAAACCTCAGAGAAGTTGGGAGATAACAGCTGCTCTTTAGAGACTTTGGGAGAAATCAGCTACACTCTAGAGTCGTTGGGAGAAGTAAGCTTCACTTTAGAGACGTTGGACTATATCACCTATTCTGTAGAGATGTTGGGACAGGTTAACTATACTCTAGAGGCGTTGGGAGATTTCAGCTACAATGTAGAGACGTTGGGAGATATCAGCTATACTTCAGAGGCTTTGGGAGATATCAGCTACTCTTTAGAGAAGTTGGAAGAAATCATCTACACTGTAGAGAAGTTTTGAGTGTTCCACTACACTGTAGAGATGTTGGGAGAGGTCAGCTGCACTGTAGGGATTTTGGGAGAGGTCAGCTACACGGTAGAGCCATTGCGAGATGTCAGCTACACTGCAGAGACGTTGGGAGAAATTAGCAGCTTTGTAGAGATATTGGGAGAGGTTAGATATATTGCAGAGTTTTTTTTGCGAGGTTAGCCACATTTTAGAAATTTTGGGGGAGGTTGTTTATATTTTATAGATGTTGAGGGAGGTTAGCTACATTGTAGAGATAATGGGGGAATTTACTTACTTTGTAGAGTTGTTGGGGTGATTAGCATCATTTTAGGGATATTGTGGAATTTAGATATATTTTAGAGATTTTGGGGGGATTAGCAACATTGTAGAGATTTTGGGGGATGTTAGCCACATTGTAGAGGTGTTGAGGGATTTTAGCTACATTGTAGTGATATTGGGGAATGTTAGCTACATTGTAGCGATTTTGGTGGATGTTAGCTACATTCTAAAGATTTTGGGCATGTTAGCTACACTGTAGTTTTGTTGGGGTTGTGAGCTACACTGTAGACTTGATGGGGAAATTAGCTACCTTGTAGCGATATTGGGGTTTGTTAGCTACATTTTAGAGATGTTGTTGGATATTAGCTATACTGTAGAGATTTTGGGGATATTAGATACACTGTAGTGTTTTTGGGGATGTTAGCTACACTGTAGAGATATTACGTGACGTCAGCTACTCTGCAGAGATATTTGGGGGTATTAGCTACACTGTATAGTTGTTGGAGGATGTTATTTACACTGTAGAGTTGTTGGGAGGGCTTAGCTACACGGTAGAGTTGATGGGAGGTGTTAGCTAAGCGGTATAGTTACTGGGAGGCGTTAGGTATACGGTAGAGAGTTTGGGAGTCATTATCTTCACGGTAGAGATTTTGGGAGGGATTAGCTACACGCTAGAGATGTTAGGAGGTGTTAGCTACACGGTAGAAATTTAGGGATGGGTTAGCTACACGTAGAGATATTAGGAGAGGTTAGCTACACGGCAGAGATGTTGGGAGATGTTAGTTACACGGTAGTGATGTTGGGAGGCATTAGCTTCACGGTATAGTTTTGGGAGTGGTTAGCTGCACGGTAGAGATTTTGGGAGAGGTTAGCTTCACTTTAGAGATTTTGGGAGATGTTAGCTACACGGTAGAGATGTTGGGAGGGTTAGCTATAAGGTAGAGATTTTCGAGCGGTTAGCTACACGGTAGAGATATTGGGATAGGTTAACTACACGGTAGAGCATTTGGGAGTGTTTAGCTACACGGTAAATTTTTTGGGAGGGGTTAGTTACACGATAGAGATATTGTGAGATTTTAGCTACACGTTAGAAATTTTGGGAGGGTTACCTAAACGGTAAAAAAGTTGGGGTTTAGCTACACGGGAAAAATATTTCCAAGGGTTTAGCTGTACGGTAAAGAATTTGGGAAGGGGTTAGCTACGGGGTAGAGCGGTTGGGAGGGGTTAACTTAACGGTAGAGATATTGGTAGGGGTTAGCTAAACGATAGAGATATAGAGAGGTGTTAGCTACACTGTAGAGATATTGGGAGGTGTTATCTACACTGTAGAGATATTGGTAGGGTTTAGCTACACGGTAGAGTTTTTGGGAGATTTTAGCTACACTGTACAGATGTTGGGAGGGATTAGCTACACTGTAGGGATTTTGGGAGAAGTTAGCTACACTTTAGAGACGTTGAGAGATGTTAGCTACACTGTAAAGATGTTGAGAAAAGTTAGTTTCACTCTAGAGACGTTGACAAATGTTAGCTACACTGTAGAGACTTGGAGAGTTGTTAGCTACACTTTAGAGACCGTGAGAGTTGTTAGCTACACTTTAGAGACTTTGAGAAATGTTAGCTACACTATAGAGGATTTGGGAGAATTTAGCTACATTTTAGTGACGTTGGCAGATTTAACTACACTCTAGAGAGGTTGGGAGAGATTAGCTATACTGTAGAGACATCGGGAGATGTTAGCTACACTTTAGAGAATTTGGGAGACGTTACATACACTTTAGAGACTTCGGGAGTGGTTAGCTACACAGTAGAGTTGTTTATAGTGGTTAGCTACACTGTACATACCGTGAGAGAAGTTAGCTATACAGTGGAGAAGTTGGTAGACTTTAGCTACACTGTAGATATGTTGGGAGGATTTAGCTTCACTGTAGAGATTTTAGGAGGTTTCAGCTACACTTTAGACATTTTGGGAGATTTCAGCTACACTGTAGAAATTTTGGGAGATATCAGCTACACTGTAGAGATGTTGGGAGAGGTCAGCTACACTGCAGAGATTTTGGGTGATGTCAGCTGCACTCTAAAGTTTTTGGAAAAGTCAGCTTCCCTGTAGTGAGGTTGGGACATTTCAGCTACACTTTAGAGACGTTGGGATAGGTCAGATACTGTTTAGAGTCGTTGGTAGATATCAGCTAAACTTCAGAGACGTTGAGAGATGTCAGCTACGCTCTAGAGTCTTTGGGAGACGTCAGTTACACTGTAGAGACGTTTGGAGAATTCAGCTACACTTTAGAGCCTTTGGAAGATGTCACCTCTACTCTAGAGACTTTTGGAGATTTCAGCTACATTGTAGAGACGTTGGGAGAATTCAGCTACCTTGTAGATGCGTTGGGAGATGTCAGTTAAACTTCAGAAACGTTGGGAGATGTCAGCTACACTCTAGAAACTTTTGGAGAAATCAGCTTCTCTGTAGAGACGTTTTGAGAGGTAAGCTAAACTCTAGAGACGTTGGGAGCGGTCACCTACATTGTAGAGACGTTGGGAGAGGTCATCTACTCGGTAGAAGCGTTGGGAGAATTCAGCTACACGATAGAGGCGTTTTGACAGGTCAGCTACACTGCAGATACTTTGGGAGTAATTAGCTACATTGTGGGGATGTTGGGAGAGGTTAGCTACATTGTAGAGATTTTGGGGGAGTTTATCTACATTTTAGATATTTTGGGGGAGGTTAGCTACATTGTAGAGCTGTTGGGGGGTTAGCTACATTGTAGAAATATTGGGGGAAATTATCTACATGTAGAAGTTTTGAGGTAGGTTAGCTACATTTTAGAGATTTTGGGGAATTTAGCAACATTTTAGAGTTGTTGGGTGAGTTTAGCTACATTGTAGAGATGTTGGGGTTTGTTAGCTACATTGTAGAAATGTTGGGGATATTAGCTGCATTGTAGGGATTTATGGATTTATTAGCTACATTGTAGATTTGTTGAGGGATGTTAGCTACATTTTAGGGTTGTTGGAGTATGTTAGCTACATTCTAGGGATATTGAGGGATGTTAGCTACACTTGAGAGATTTTGAGGAAAGTTAGCTACACTGTAGATTTTTTGAGTGGTCTTAGCTACTCTGTAGATTTTTTGGGGGATTTTAGCTACACTTTAGAGGTTTAGGGGATGTTAGTTACGCTGTAGAGAATTTGGGGTATTTTAACTACACTGTAGGGATTTTGGGGGGTGATAGCTTCACTATAGTGGTTTTGGGAGATGTTAGCTTTGCTACCCTTTATACGTTTATCCTTAATTTAAAACTTGGAATAAAGAAACTTATACTGACAACCTTCGTCGCCTTAAGGACGCAGCGAGAATGATACTCTCCGAAAAATGGAAAACCAACACCTGATCTCTCTTTCACCGCAATTCTGCAGCATAGGATCGGTTTTCTTAAAATTTTTCTTAGCAAGGAACAATGTGACAACACTGTTGCTTCCCCCCTGCTTCTGGCCTGGCTTCAGCTGAATTTTACCTGTTCTCTCGACTGTAATCTCGCAATGAAGGGACGACGTTTTTATTATGCCACTGCCTCGTTAAAAATGCGACATAAGAGCTGAAAAGGATTTCACAAAATGGGTTCCAGTAATGTTCCCAACACTTATACAATCGCTAGCAGAAATTTATAGTTTTCCAAGTCGATTATTCTAAAGGCAATGTAGCTTAAACTTTTGTATTCTTTTATATGTATCAGGAATATCGTGATTCCAGAAACATTTTGAAGCTACCATGTAAACCTATGCCGTATAGTAAAAGGTGTTTGTGTGGCTATGTTTCTGTCTATAAAAGTCATAAAATCGTCAGAAAATATGTAGGACCTTTAAATTTTGGCAGCAATTTTGGGATGATTATATGATATGCCGTACCAAATATAACCAAAACCAGTCCACGGAAAAGCGGTCTGCCCACAGTATTGCTGTCCTTTGGAATAATTAGTTAAAATTTAAGCCAAGTAGGTTCAGGTCTTCTGCATTGGCAAAGTCTCTCTCTAACGCATACAGTAAAGTTCACCGGAACAAGACAGCATTTACCGCCGAGGTTTAGAAGTACAAAAATTAATTATGAAAGGAATAATTAGAGTTAAACTTTGTGACTTCTTTCAAATCAGATTACATACAGCTGAAACTGGTAAAAATTAAGAAAGTTCAAAACGTATAAAATTAATTCTTGCTTTTTGAAAGACATCTTTCGTCAGACGCCAAGATACTTTATTACTTACGCATGTATATTATACCTTTACACCCAGCAGTAGTTTTCACACAATTGAGAGCTGTGTGTCCGAAACTGTGCCTTCTCAAAGATAAAGGTATAAGTAACTTGGCTGTTTCCAGGGAGAAAGAAGGAAACATGATAAACTTTTGAATTGGATAAGGCATGAAAGACGTGATATGTTCGACCATGGCATGATACTACTAGTGGAAATGTCCATTGAATTTCAACGGTTATTTTCTCTAGAAATCTACGCGAAGTGTAGAGAGACTTCATTTGAGTTTTTTTGGTTCTGAGTAATCTTTTGACGCACTTCTATAAATATGGTAAGAAGTTCGGATTTTTATATAACACTGTAAATTTGTCGGCTAACTGAACGCTGTAGATTTTTAAGACAAACTCTTAATTTGGTGTTGTAGATTGGTTTCAGTCTTGTTATGGCAAGTATTAAGTAACAGGGAGATGAATGTCGGAATTGAACTAAAACACGTAATTTTCTTGTGGTCTTATCAATTCTTTAAGGAACATCCTGTATAAATGAGTTATAGGAACTGCTGCTGTATTCATTTCGGCCCCCTGCTTTCACGCTTCCACTCATTTCGGAATAAAATGAATTGTTTGACAGGACAATGAGTCTTTGAACCCATTCTTTTGTTCGTTTTAATTCACGGTCCATTGACAGACGGCACTCAGTGAAACAATGGAAAAGACTTGCGTCTCTTCACAAATTCCTGTTCGCCCGGTTAGGCAACTTTCTTCTTCCTATTGCTATGACAACGCGCGCTAGGTTAGTCTTTAATTACAGAAATGTAACAAACATTAAAACCTCCACTGAATAGTAGCTTGTGACAAGAATTGATAGTTTGACTTTCATTTAGAATTGCATTTGATTTTGTTTTGGTCTTATTTTAAACAAAAAATATAATTTGCAATATCACTGTGGCGTGCAGTACTTTAAACCACTCATTGTAGTAGTCTAAATTCAAAATACTCTGAATTAGTATAACAAAACATTATTTTGCGCGTTTGCAAAATTTTTCTTCTTTATTTCATAAAAGGGCTGTGAATGAAGCTTGCGTATGTTTCCCAGATCTGGCAACACACAGGCATGTATCACGACGTACTAAAAGCCCTCCCTCAGAATTATGCACATCTACATTCGGACGCTGCTGATGACAGAAATACACTACACACCTGTAGGATTTTTGTTTTTTTTCCTAATGTCTTGGTCTGGGCAACCTTTCTATAAGAATGATAGGTCATTTCTATATTCGATGTAAATCGGACTATGAATTTTGCCATGTTGTGGAATTTGACGTTGCGCTGTCTGGTCGAAGTATGCCAGTATTTTGGGGGAATGTACTGCCTACAACCTAAAGGTAGTTATGTAGCCTATTCTTGTTGAACCTTATCACAATTTCGGACAAACCTTTACCCTGAGCTGTCAGGATAGAGAACCAAAAATGAAACCTCTGTGCCCTAAAATTGGAGGGCAAGTATTCTCCGAAACGTTAGTAAATTTCTGCCAAGCTACGAAGTCTTATCCAGTAAGACGTTAGTCCTTCTTTGCCCATATCTTCGGATTAACCCGATTCCGTACGTTATCCGTCGAATAAAGAAAAGAGTACCCGACAATTATGAAATTACTTGATGATCAAATATTAAGTACCGTGTGTTTACACGGTTTTCCATACCTGAGAGCTTTATGGGGGCTAAGTCAAGAAAAATTACATGGGTTGAGCACGTAACTTGTATGATGTAAGAACTGAGTAAACCGTTTGAGAAGTATTGTTAAAGTGTTCGCTTGTAACACCAGTCTTTAGAAAATGAAGATTTAAATTAGCATTTATCTTGGAAAATTAAAAGCGTGCAAACCGTTGAACCTGTTTCTGTAACATTAACTATATCTCATGCATAAACTCTGACGTTTTCAGTGTGGTAACATTTTATATTATGATATTGAGGGTTATGTGGACGTGTAGTCTGGTAGGTGAGTACCAGCGTTTCCTGGAAATTACTGACTTTACAGTTAATTTTACCCGAAATTTAGTAACCATCTACCAGTATATGCGGTACTGTAACTGTGGTATGTTCGAAAACGTATTGAGAAAATAAATAGTCTAGTACATGTACTCAGATATTAACATGGCAAGTTTTTAGTTACGACTGCATGGGACTCTTCCTTCAAAACCAATATAATTTTGTTACGTGGTACGGTGTGAAATTTTGTTTTAATATAGATATGCCGTAATTTTTGGAAAAATTCATATATCGCAATGTGACTGATGCTTTCTGAATAGGTAGTAGATTCTTTCATTACACAGTTTTAAGTCTTTCTTCTAATTTTCTCTGAGAAGAGATGCAACTAAGCAATTGCCAATAACGTTCTTGATCATCGACTCTTCATCAGGGTTTTACGTGGTTTAAGATAAGGAGAAGGACAGAAATTAGAGGAAGGAGAAAGTCAAGGGTTTCCGAGAACCTATTTATTCCGACTTTCCTGTGAGCTGCATATAGTCTTTTTGTGCGAGGATACTTTTCTCATTTTTCCCCTCCTTTTGGTTCTTTTGATGTCAAGAGATTGGAAACATTTTTTGGTCAAACGATTTGTTCATGTAATGCCATGGGCTATTTCCTCAACCCCTCAGTCTGCAATGTCCCCATTATAACGATTTCAGCCCTCTCCGTGCAAGCTTACAACATACAGTACAAAGCAAACTTTTCTTTCAGAATCTCAAAGGTTCAGACAATCGTAATAAGAAGTACATTCACGTCCAAATGAAAGTGAAAAGATTCTTAGAAGAGTAATAATCACCGTCAGGTGGAATTCTTTTAAGGAGTTTATTTTAAAGCTATGTTTTTATTTCCAGGAAACTTTAATTTTTTTTTCTTTGAACTTTTTTCTATTTCACTAATCGTGTTGTGCTCTTCAACATTAGGTTCCAGGCAATAGTTAACAAGTAGATAACACCTGTGATATTCTTACTCACATAAATCGGTATAGCTCAGTCGGTACAGGGGCTAGGTTATGGCCTGGACTACAGAATTGTGGTTACACTTCTGAGAGAGGAAAAAGGCTTTTCTCTTCCCCACAGTACCCAGACCGACACTATATGTATGGATTTCTGTGTAATACTTACCGGGCGCTCTTCCGCTGCAGAGAAAGCAGCGGAGCTTGTGGAAGGCTACTCACCTCCACCTAAATTTGATTCCAAGAAGGAATGAAACAATATTGACGATCAAAATTACATTAGCAAAATGTGATGCTTAATTAGGCGCAAGTGCAACTATCCATTGTGTATTACGCGCTAACACACCGCAAATTAACTTCCATAGAGCCCTGCAGGCTGTGGCAATAGTATATCCATGTTAACTCGTTCATTAACACTTTCTGCTACCTGACATAATTTTAGTCACCCTCCATTTCGCCAATACAATGCTTGTAGGTTCCGCGTTTTTCTGAGTGTAGACAGCAGAACCTTCAATTAACGAATTTAGCGGAAAGCTATCGATGATGCAAAGTGTTTTCTTTGAGACAGGAATCTAGGGACACTTATATTCGACTTTTCCCAACTTTTTTTCAGTAACACAATTTTTCGAAAGCTTACTCTGAACTCGTTATCTTGTAAAGGACGAAAATTAAGGAATTTAACTTGTTGAGTCTAGGGGATGGGACTGAGGATCGTATTCGAGGATAGAAATTAACTATACTCACTGGAACCAGCCGTCGGCTTCATGATTTTTGTAATTTTCCTGGCGACAAGAGCAAAGTCAGGTTTCGAAACTCTGTGTGCTCTGAAAGATAACATGAATATATAATGAGAAGGTGTTCAAGTCATATCATTGGCACGCGAATAAGGTAGAAGAAAATGGCGCCTGGACATGCGAGCAATGACACTGTATTGTTTAACTAACACATTTTGCTTCCGGAGAGAGAATGTACAGAGGATCCTTGTATTAAGTGACGTTGGCTATTCACGCTGGAATGAAGTGAATTCCATAACGTTGTAACAATTCTAGACATTCATGTATCATTTGCAATACCGAGTGGAAGGGTAGGGACTACAACACCCACAACAAGTATTTGATCTAACTAATTAATTCCTTGGGCTGTTGATTGTTATGTAGCTGCTCTTACAGTTCTCTGAAATGTTGACACGTGGCTGTAGGGAGCTACCAGGGAAGTTTCTGAGAGCATACCACATATTTGCAACACGTATTATTGAAGTATATTTATTACGAAAAACTTAAATGCTGTTATTATCCTGTCAACAAACAACATATTTTCTTTTGTTACGGAAACGTATCCCAGATGACAGCTATTGCTAAAATACCGCCTATCAATAGGCAGCAATCTATATGTACCTTCGTTTCGGTCGATATTGCGTCTTCATTCTTTACTAAATCCTTGAAGTAAAATTCTTCTAGAGAATCCAAAACCTTAACAGATCTTCAATTGCGTAAAGAGAAAAAACCAACTTGATGCCACTTATTTTATTATTTAATATTCATTCATTACTCAACATGTTTCGGCCGTTAATACGACCATCTTCAGGAGTCTGCGACTAACTGGTTT
>Ga0123355_10001681_pt1 | contig 30814 bp, 23 predicted proteins | sample TergutEmb28metaG_3_FD_89872 | JGI IMG/M metagenome (GOLD analysis project Ga0123355, IMG submission 89872) | Embiratermes neotenicus P1 segment gut microbial communities from Petit-Saut dam, French Guiana - Emb289 P1 | ecosystem: Host-associated > Arthropoda: Insects > Digestive system > Gut ... | reverse complement strand
TCTGTGAGATTGGTTTGGCGCATGAAAATAAATTTTTGTCTAAATTTAGGTTCTCTGGTCTGTTGTACAGGTATTTGGTAGAATGACTATTGTGCAAAATTACTACAAATTAGAATGCCGTGCTAAAAAAATTTGACAACGTACATTGTTGTATGCTTGAATAATTTCTAAGAAAAAGACCGCAAGCACAAGACCGTTTTCAACTGAAACAACTATACTTAGTAGGAGGAACTACTTAATAACAAATATCCATGAAAATATATGCAAATATAATGTCAGTGCATAAATATCATTATATAATAAGTCATGCGATATAAGATAGGTGAGTTTGCGGCAAGATTGAATGTTCACACTGACACGCTAAGACGTTGTGACAGTAACGGGAAATTGGTAGCACAACGTAGTGTGGGCGGAACAAGATATTACACTAATGAACATTTCCAAAAGGCGTTGAGGCTTGAACTTGAAGATAAGCCGAAGAAAAACGTGATTTACTGCCGTGTGTCCTCTCCCAATCAAAAGGACGATTTGCAAGGTCAAATACAGGCAATGGAAACATTTGCGTCGAGGTCTGATTGCTGAAACAATAACCGAAATCGGAGGTGGAATGAACTTTTCCCGCAAAAAGTTTACAAAGTTGATAACGGACATTATAAGCGGTGAAGTGGGTACGATTATTGTGGCACACAAAGACAGGCTTGCGCGGTTTGGGTTTGAAATAGTAGATAATCTTGCAAAACAATATGGTTGTGAAATAATCGTTGTGAATCAAGAAGAATTAAGCCCACAGCAAGAAATGGTGGAGGACTTAATGGCGATAATACACACGTTTTCGTGTAGGCTTTATGGTTTGCGAAAATACAAAAAGGCAAAGGACGTGTTGGGTGATGAAGCGAGCGCACAAGATAAGGCTTTACCCAAATAACGTACAGCGAAGAGCACTATTGCGCCATTGTGGCTGTGCACGTCTTGCTTATAATGTTTGCCTTGCCAAATGGAATGAAGATTACACCAAGAACATCAAGCATAACTACTATTCAGTAAAAAAGTGGTTTAACTCAATCAAACGTGAGCAATATCCGTTTGTGTACGATGTCAGCAAGTGGGCAACAGAAGCGGCAATAGCAGATTTAGCCAGTGCGTTCAAAAAATTGTATTCCAAACAAAATGCACACCCGACATTTCACAAAAAAGGAATCCGCGACAGTTTCCGTATAGACGGCAGTGTCATAAAAATTTGCGGCAATACGCTCTATTTGCCTAAAGGATTGTGTTTGCGTATGGCAGAACCATTGCGCTACGAACCCGAAAAAATCTACAACGTGACAGTAAGTAAAACAGCAGACAGGTGGTTTGTATCAATTCAATGCGAAGTACCCGAAAGCAAAAACCAAGTCGAGGGTGCAATAGGCATAGATTTAGGCATAAGCAAACACGCAACATTATCTGACGGTAAGGTGTTTGAGAACATAAAACTTGAACACAAATACTGTCGTAAGTTGGCAAGAGCGCAACGTAATCTGCACCGCAAGCAGAAAGGTAGCAACAACCGCCGCAAGGTACAAAAGCGACTTTCAACAATCTACTGGCGCATGGCAAACAAAAGAAATGACAATATACACAAGTTTACAAGCGCAGTAACCACCATATACGCCACGATATGCCTTGAAGATTTGAACGTAGCAGGAATGCTTAAAAATCACAAACTTGCAAAAGCGGTATCTGATGTAGCCTTTGGCGAAACAAGGCGGCAATTTGAGTACAAGGCGAAGAAAGTGCGAATAGTAGGACGGTATGAGCCTACAACAAAGCCTTGCTGTGAATGTGGCAAAATACACGAAATGCCTTTAAACAAGCGACGAATGGTGTGCGATTGCGGCAATGACAAAGACCGCGACCATAATGCGGCAATAAATATATTACAGTTAGCGCAATAGAAACAACTACCGATGGCTTGTCGGGAAGTTAAAGCCTGTGGACAAGTCAAAGACTTGGGTGAAGCAGGAATCTAGTTGCAATCTATCTTTGCATAGATATGCGTAAATTTAGAAAGGCAGGATATTCAATGTTGTGTACAGCATGTGGAAGCCCTAACAACGAGAGTGCCGTTTTTTGTGAAAACTGCGGCACAAAAATGGAAAGCATCGAAACCGCAACAAATAGCGAGGTAGAAGTACCAAGCGAAGAGGACAACATAGATGCACCCCTCGTGTACGAACAGCCAACAAATGAACAGGCGGAAGCCACAGAAACAACAGAAGCAGTGGAGACAGTTGAGGTAATGGAAGCAGTAGAAATCACTCCGCCTGAAATCTTGTCAGTCGAGGTTACGCCGCCGTCACAGCCCGAAGTTCCCCTCGTTGATGTTGCATCACCACCGTCAGAAGTCCTACCCGTTGAAATTGTCCCGCCGCCGCCACCTCCAATGGAAATTGCGCAAGCGGAAGCAGTGGAAATGGAAATCTCAGTTGTTGATACACCGTTGCCCAACAGCACCGAACGTACATCGGAATCGACAGCAAAAGAAGAATCCCCTGCTCGCAAAGGCGTAATGACCATAGGCCCTATCACCATAGACGCAACTAACGAAGATGGTGCGTTTATGCGATTTGGAACGCGTGAGGTTAAGGCGCGATTAATTTTCTTGGTGCTTTCGGGAATGCTGGCGTTTATGTTCTTTATGCCTATTTTCCGCATTCCTGTTGATTGGTGGAATTTCCGCTGGATAATGGGTGTTACAGCGTTCTTTGGTGCGCGTGGTGGTAGTCGTGGTGCGTATGGTGCAATTTTTATTTTGATATTTCCTGTTTTGGTTGGTTTGCTTTTCTATTTTAAAACGCAGGTTCAATCGCAGGTGCTTTTTATAAAGAATAATTTGTATGTTTTCGCCACTGGTGGATATGTGCTTGGATTCTTTGCAATGCTCTTGTCTCGCGGAACGGTGCGTGGTGTTTATGGCTCGCTTGCAGGCGGAACTATTTTCTTCTGGTTTTTCTTGCTTTGTTATTTAATTGTGATTGCGTTTACTGCTTTGTTTATGCTGTCATCTAAGGGGATTGGGTTTAATGTTGATTTATCGCCAAAACCAGTTCCAATTCCTCCCGTTCCAATGGGTGGCGAAAGCCCCCATGCGCAACAGGCTTCGCATACGGGCGCGAATATGAATAATGGTGCGCAGTATGCATCGGGCGAGGCGGTTTACGGCTCTGTTGTAAATAATTATATCGGGGTGCAACGTAGCGGAATTGAAGTACTATTGCTTACGATTGTTACTTGCGGTATTTACGGCATTTACTGGTACTATACCGTAATACAAGACATCAACAGCGCAGCAGGCGAAGAACGCGTTAGTGTTGTAATGCTTGTTTTGGGAATTTTCTGCTTCCCTGTGTATTGGGTAATGCTTTATCAAATTGACTCAAACCTAGCCCGTCTGGCGCGGGAAAACGGTACGCACTACAAAGAAAACTTTATTTTGTGGTTGCTTTTGTCGTTTGTAGCTGGTGTTGGCGGAATTGTAGCTATGTTCCAAATTTGCGGCGGGCTTAACGACCTTTGGACAAAACGCGCATGGACAATGTATAACAATCAAGGCTGATGAGAAAGAATATGCTTTACGCTGTTTTAGGCTTGCTTTTTTGGCTGGCTGTATCGGCGTTTGCGGGGACGCTTTGTTGGATTCAAGCCCTTATCGGATTCCCCTGCCCCAGTTGCGGCTCTACACGAGCCGCAATTGAACTGGTGCAGGGGAATTTTTTTACTGCTTTACAATGGCATCCGCTTATTTTACTCTCGCTGGTTCTTCTGCCCTACGCCGTATTCCGAATAGCAACAGCAAAACACAAACCGCTCTCCTCCGTAGAAAAGTATATTCTTCTTGGAATTGGCGCGTTGTACATTGTAGTTTTTATCGTGCGTATGATTTTTCTTTTTCCGCATACGCCCCCAATGGTTATGCATGATGGAACGGTTATTCGCAGAATTTTTCGATTGCTTGGATTATTATTTTAGGAGGAATTTTATGCGTAAACTAGCGTTGCTGGCAGTACTTATTGTAATCTTAGCGTCTTGTGGGCGAGGGGAGGAAGAACGTGAAGTTGCATACGCCTACTACGAAATTGCTATGCAAGCGCGTCCAGAACATGAGTCGCTTTGGGTGTACCCAACAATCCGCCGCGTATGGGAGTACTATTCCACCATTGACGATTCAATGCCTATCTATGGAACTAACTGGCAAGTAATCGTCGCGCCTATTTTTCATGAAATAGGGGAGTTTATCGAAGAAATCACAGAACCAGTAGCCCTTGTGCGTCTTGACGATTACAACGGAAACGAGCAATGGGGCGTAATAAACACAGCGGGATATTTTGTAGTGCAACCGATTTTCTGCGAAATAGGGGATATTGTATTTCGATACGACGCGTTGCACTTTGCTGCTGTGCGAAAAAATGGTTACTGGGGTGTAATCAGTGGTGCGGGACAAATTTTAGTTCCGTTGGAGTTTCCCCGATTGCGCTTTACTGATTACGATTTCGTGATTACGTATGTACCAAACCAGCCGCACTATCTGCGGGGGTTCTATTTGAGGGGTTTATTTGATTTAAGAACGGGCGAGGAAATCAAGTTACCTGTGTTTAGTTCTATAAGCATAATTGCTGAAGACATAATATCCGCTAACGACGGAGTACATTTCCAACATTTTAACCGCGAAGGGCAACAAATACTTATGGAAGCAATACCACACCAGACCACTCCACGGCAAACACCATCACCGCCGCCATCAATTCCGCATATTGGTGGAAATCATCTGCAATACCCAATTTTCCGCGAATGGGATGGCGAGCGTTATTTGTTTGGCGTAGAAAGTTGGAGCAGGCATGAGATAGCCCCTGCAATTTATGATGCAATTGCGCCATTCTCGTCTGGAATTGCGGCGGTGGGCATAGGCGACCCAAGCGGTTCTATAAAATGGGGGCTACTCAATGGTGACGGTGAAATCATACTACCGATAGAGTATTCGGAAATCGCAACAGTTCAAAGAGGGATTAGCCGTGTGAGAAAAGGCGAGTATTGGGGATTCATAAACGAAGACGGAACATTTGAAGTCCCCATGGAAATTCCATTTGACTGGGTAGACTATCGCCCCTGCGCCCACGGGCGAATATTAATAGAACACAACCGAAGACTAGGAATCATACAGCTACAAGACCCACCAATCCAGCTAACGCCAGAACAACGCGGCGGAGTCAACTGGACACTACTTACAGAGCCGATATTTGCTTCTGCAACGCCATTTGTATATGGAACGGCGGCAGTGCAAACAGGCGGAAGGTGGGAACAACCTCGCTGGGAACTAATCGACAAACATGGAAATTTCTTACCAACACCGCCAACATCAGACGAAATAACCCAACGAAGAAGAGGTACTTTTCACCAAACAGAGGAAGCTGGATTACGCGCAGCAGATATACCAACAGACAGCGCAGTGGAATTTCTAAGTGAAACACGCGTCTTAATAGTTACCGAAATAACGCACAGCGGCAGGCGTTTGTATAGTTTGGCTAATATTGAAACGGGTGAATTATTTGCGCAATTGCCTTGGACATACAATCGTGTTTACCCTTTTGCGAACGGATTGGCAATAATACGCGCACAAACGTCATTTTCAAACCGCTTTGGGGTCATTGATTACTATGGTAATGAAATCATATCGCCCAGTTACAGTTATGAAAATATAAGAATTTTCGACGAGTTTATTGTTACGCGCCGTAGCCTCTCTGGAAACAATCAAATGGTAGGGATATACAATCACCAAGGTGAAATGATTTATGATATTCGTAGCCCAGCGGAAAGGGTACATGTAGGGCAAACAACGCGAGGAATATTGGTGCGAAGATTCTACAACAATACCGTGGGACTAATTGGCACGGACACAATGCGGGTATCAATACCAACAGGGTTGTTTACAGAAATTCACGAGTATGCGTATGGTGTGGCAGTTGTATCAGTAGGCGGTTATGGCAAGAACCGCCGAATGGGTTTAATAGAAGTAGCAACAGGACGAATGATAATACCAACAGAAAAAACCGAAATAAGAATACTTTGCCAAGACATGATAGCAGTAAGACATGGCGGCCAAATGATATGGGACGATGATGGGTTGCGAGCTGAGGGTGGTCAAGTTGGTATTATAAATAGGGAAGGCGAAGAAATTGCCCCACCAATATTTCGCAATGCAAGACCATTCTCCCAAGGAATAGCAATTGTAGAAAACCAAGACGGACAGGGATTAATAAACCAAATGGGCGAAATTATTCTGCCACTGGAGTTTGCATCAATAGAATACCCCGAACACGATTTAGCACAGATAAACAAGGGTAGATATTGGAGTTGGAGAAGCTTTTCGCCCACTATAACATATGGTTACTGGGGCATAATCAACAGAAGCGGCAATATTGTAGTTCCTCCCACCATGCCTTTCGCATGGGTGGGTACACCTTCGCCAGAAGGCATAGCAACAATCGAACATAATGGTAGAGTCGGATTCATTCAGATAGACCCCTCGCCCATAGAGTATATACAAACTAATCATGTGCATGTATCAGAATTGCCAGAAGCACCACAGATTTCCACGCTAGGCGATTTACCACGATACGGAACAAACTGGCGGCTAGTAACAGAGCCTATATATCAATGCCCAAGCGAAATAGACATACAGCATTGGTCGCGTGAGCGCGATTTTAGCAATTACGGAATGCAAGTGATTCTTGAGCGAGTGGGCGAAAGCTATAGGCAAGGCGTAAAGGAAATTGAAACAGGGCGGATTATCGTAGAGCCAATCAATATATACGTGTGGGTGTTGTGTCCATATATGATTGCCGTAATGCCAGAAGGCGAAACTAAATACGACGAATGGTATCAGCCTCACCTAATAGGAAAATGGGGAATCATAGACGCAAATACAGGGCAGGAAATAGCCCCCGTTATGTACGATGCAATATCTTCGTTCTCGCATGGAATAGCCAAGGTATTCATAGGCGAACACCCACTACACCCCCGATGGGAACCTTTTGTTGGGCAATGGGAGCTAATGAATCGCGAAGGCGAAATAATCCTCCCCATAGAATACAACGAAATAACCACATGGCGCGGTGGTTTAATGCGAGCAAACAGAGGTGGGCATTTTTACTGGGCATTAGGAATGGACGATGGCGCGTATTTTGAAACATTCGGCGGTTACTGGGGATTCCTAAACCACGACGGAACATGGGCAGTCCCCCCAGAAATCCCATTCGACTGGGTCGGACACCCCTGCCCAAACGGGCTAGTAATGATTGAACAAGACCGCCGACTAGGCATAATCCAGATAGAATTTTAGGGCGTGTTCCCACTACAACCGTACAACATCAATACTATAAATAAAAAACGAAACAGATGCACCTTGGGCGTTTGTGGTAATTCTTAGGGCTTTTAATCTTTCTACTTCGGATTGTGTTAGAGTGTGTACTAGGGTAAATTCCATATCTTTGTGAATTTTCATATTACTACGCCAGTTATACCCAGGAATGCCCTGCATTGTAATTTCCGAGCCTTCTGGAACATCACCGTCCACGCGTCCAGATACGGTAACTTTATATTGATTGCCCACGCGAAGGTCAAGGCGGGCAAGATTAATGTCTATTCCATCGAAATCTTTTGCGCGATTCGTAACAAAAATCGCGTTAGAGCTTCCGCGTTTGAAAACGCTAAGACTAGGTTCCCCCGACCGTAAAACGTACAATGTATTTTCAAAAGAGCTTGAGCCATCGGCGTTCATCCATTGCAGATTGGGGTCATCAACAAGGGAATATACTGTGGTGCGAGTATCCGCGCCTTCGTCTTCTGCAATGTCTCTGCGGGTAATCAGAATGCTGTCGATATAAAAATCCATCAAGGGAGCTTGAACGCCCCACCCAATGGTATGCATAAGAAAGGTCTTGTCCAATTCAGAAGCTTCCAAAAGATGCGACAGCGCGAACACAGAATCAGGCGCGATACTATGCGACAACTGCACCCCACCAGAAGCAAGCAGCGCGATACTCCAGCTAGAGCCAACAATAACACCATCACCAACACGCCCAGTAATAGTAAGCCTATCGCCTTCTTGCAAGTTGGGAATTTCGCGCAGATGCATATAAATACCCGAGCTTCTGTCAGCGCGTTCTGTAAGCAGAAGGGTTTTTACATCTTCAACAAGTTCAACTTTAGCCATAGTGTGAGGTGCGCGTATTACAGAAATAAATCCGCTACCATTAAACTCGCCCAACTTAGCATTCTCCAACATCTCTTGTGAATCAAACAGAATTAACACTACAACCTACTTTCTGACAAAAGAAAAAGATTAAAAGATTCAGACCTTGGGAGCGTTGCCCCCAATACCCCCACAAGGGGACACAGTCCCCTTGACCCCTGTCGTTTGTAATTTTTATCTGGCTTCGAGACGTATGGTGGATTTGGATATGGGTTGGCGGCGAAAAGCGGCTGCGCCGCTAGTTTGTTAGGTCTGTTAGGAATTTGTCGATTTCTTCGTTTACTTTCTCGAAGTTGCTGTGTAGTAGGCCAGCGGTTATGTTGTCTAGTAGGGTTCTGGTTTCTTTTGTCCATGGGTATTCTTTTAGTTTGTCTAGCGCGGTGCGAGCAGGCTTCTTTTGATAGTTTTCGCACGCTTCGTAAATTTCAGAAAGACCTTCTCGTAGAAGGAAGGTGTCTTCGTCTGATGCGTCTATGCTTGCGGCTTCTTTGGGGGATAATGCGGTTACAACGTCGCGAAGGTCTTCTAAAAATCTTGGAGTTTCTGAACGTACTATGCTTGTATGATTGTCGCGCCCTGCTTGTTCTAGGCTTGCGGCAATGCTGGATAACTGAGTTTTGCCTACGTTTGCTAAGGCAGATTTCATGCCATGAGTGTTTATTGTGTATAGTTTGTATTCCTCAGTTGTCCAGTCTGGGTTTTGCAGAAGGGCTTCCAATATGCCTAGTGCGCGTTCTGCGTCGCGAAGGAAGGAATCCACAAGCGCGGAAGAAAGATTATCTGATGCAAGTGGGGAAGCTTCTTTTGCGGCGGCCAACACCTCTGGGGATTGCTTATCGCGAATTAGGCTCATAAGATAGCCATTCATTTTGGTGACATCTATTGGTTTTGATATAAAACCCGAAAATCCGCTGGACATAAACAGTTCGGCTTGCCCTAGGATTGTGTTTGCGGTTAGCGCGACAATAGGCATGTTATAACCCATATCCATGATTGTTTTGGCTGTTTCTATGCCGTCTAAATCAGGCATCATATGGTCCATGAATATGATGTCAAAACGCTTGCCCGCTTTTATTTTATCAATGGCTTCAAAACCGCTGGCGGCAGTTTCCACGGTTAGACCGTAGGGGACAAGCAACCCCTTCGCAACAAATAGGTTGCTTTCCACATCGTCGACAACTAGGACTGTTCCGTAAGGCATATGCTCGTAAATAAAGTTATGACGTTTTTGGAAAGCACGTTGCGAAAGCTGGAAGTTTTGCAAATTGCTAACAATATCTTTGCCCAGCATTTGTTTACTGCCAACCTTTTGCGGCAGACGCACGTAGAAAGTTGAACCACTACCCATTTCACTTTTCGCGGTGATTTCGCCCTTCATCATGTCAATCATGCGATTAGTGATGTTCATTCCAAGGCCTGTGCCTTCAATTAGGCGATTATTAGATTCGTTGAAGCGGATATACTCGCTTTTGAAAAGCGAAGCCAATTGGTCTTCTGTCATGCCCTGCCCGCTATCTTGCAATTCGATTGCTAGAATTGCATCGTCGCGTTTGCCGCGTTCGATGTTGAAGGTTAGGTTTACTTCGCCTGCCTTTGTGTACTTAAACGCGTTTGACAGGATATTGTTCAAAACTTGCTTAATGCGCAGTTCGTCGCCGATTAGAATATTCGGCATTTTCTCGTCAACAAACAAATTGAAATTGATATTCTTGCTACCAACATGCATCAGATTTAGTTGAACGGTATCAAAAATCAAGCTGGCAATCTCGTAAGGTTTATTGAAGATTTCCATTTTGCCAGCCTCAACCTTGGAAAGGTCAAGAATATCATTAATAATCGACAGCAGAATATTTGAAGATGAACGAATTTGCAGAAGTGCTTCTTCTGTTTCGGGGGGGTGGCCGCCTTTTAGTAGCTGAATATCCGACACGCCCATGATTGAGTTTAACGGCGTGCGAATTTCATGCGACATTCTTGCTAGGAACTGGCTTTTTGCGCGGGATTCTTCTTCGGCTACTTCAATGCGTTTCATTTCTGCAATCATTGCTTTGATTTCGCGGAGGTCGCGCATGTAGCAGGCCATAACTGGATTTCCGTGATAGTCTAGGTATACCATAGTTACTTCACAGGGGATATACTCGTTGGTTGCAACAGAACGATGATTAAATTCAAAGCGCACAGGCTCTGTGTTCACCCATTCCATAGTAGTTGGGATGGACATTGGTTTGCCCTCTGGGGAAACGGTTGGGAAAATTTCGCGGTAACGCGCTAACGCGTCGGCTTTATTTTCAAAACCAAACATCTCAACCGCGGCCCAGTTACAGTCAAATGCAGTTACATTTTCGCGTACTAGGAAGCACGCAAGTGGGGTTGCGTCAAGCATTAGCATTGCGCGTTTATCGGCTTCGCGGGCTTGGTCTACTGCTGCGTTTACTTCGCTTAGGTCTAGGAAATACGCCACTACCTGCGGCAGATTATCGCGCACTACTCTAACCAAACGCACTTCACAAGGAAGTGCCTTGCCGTCTAAGCGGGTGAAATCCCATTCGTAGCGTGCGAAGCCGTTCTCTAGGGCTTGTTGCAGAAATATTGGTGCTACATGTTCGCCAGCCCAAGCATCTTTTACGCGGCTTAGGAATGCGTTTTTATCCATAAAGCCAAACATGTCTACTATTCTATGGTTACAGTCTACAATTTCCATTTGTTCGTCCCAAATTTCCATGCCTATGGGGGACGTGTCCATATAGATTTGCGCAGTTTCGCGGGCTTCGCGTTCACGCTCCATTGCGGCATAAACTTCCGATAAGTCGCGGGAATAGCCCATTACTACAAAGCCGCCTTTGTGTTCTACACGCACAAAAGAGGCCTCCGTTGGCATAAGCGAGCCGTCGATTTTCTGACGGGTGAACTCGTGCTTTGAATAGCCTTGCCTAAAAGCTTCCAACACATGCTCTTTAATCAGCTTCTTTGAAGACCGTCCGTTTGGCTGAATAGGCGGCATTAGTCGTAGGAAATGCTCCAGATATTCTTCTTTCTGTTGAAATCCGAACATTCTAACGGCTTCCATATTACAGTCAATCGCGTTTAAATCACTATCGAAGAAATTTACCGCCATTGGTGCAGAGTTAAGCATCAATTGCCCGCGGGCTTCTTCGATATTAATTTCCTTCGCGAAAACTATGACTACACCTGGTTTGAACGAGCGTAAAGTCATTGTTAATTGCATTGGCTCGTAACCTTCGGCTCGAATACATGTGAACGGAAATTCTCGTTCTAAGTTTGTGATATTTTTTTTCAGCCCTTCGTCATTGCTGAAGAATTTTAGCGCGTTGGTGCGTGATGCCGCGCCGATTAGCTCCACTAGGGCATAGTTGCACAAAAGGGGTTCGCCCTCCAAGTTGAAGCACAGGCACGCCGCTGGAATGCCATTAAAAAGTTCCTCAAGCGTTAAATCGGGGATGTCGTTGATAGTCATAATAATCCCAACCTTTTTATTTCGATGCTGTAGATGTAAAACGAAACAGTCGAACCGTTTGAGTTAGTTGTGATGCGTATGATTTTCCACTGGTCAACGTCGGCTTGGCTAAGTGTGTGACGAAGAGTGAAAAATTGGTCTTTGTACACAAATTGATTATTGCGCCATGAGTAGCCTGGTATGCCCTGCAAGGTAATTATTGTACCGTCTGGAACGTCGCCGTCTATGCAGCCTGTTACAACTACTTCGTATTTATTGCCTTGCACAAGGTTTAGGCTGGGCGTGTTGATGTCTACGCCGTCCCAGTCTTTTACGCGATGCCCTATATGCAGGGCTTTAGTATCGCCGCGTTTGAAAATTTTAATGTCTGGGTCGCCTGACTGAGTAAGTTCGACGCGATTTTCTACTGAACGGCTGTCGCGGGCATCGCCACCTGGTAGCCACCCGCCTAGTTTTATTTTTTCGTCGTTGGCGAAGGAATATACCATTGTGCGTGGGTCTTCTATTACAGAGCCGTATTTCCCGTCGCGGAAGAACAAAATATTGTCTATAGAAAAATCCATTGTGGGGTTGATTGCGCCCCATCGTGTGGTTTGTACCATAAGCAAGCTGTTTAAGTCCGACTTGCCTAAAATATGGCTTAGTGCAAACAACGCCTTGGGGGAGGTAAATTGTGCAAGCTGGCATTCTTCGGATTTGCGAGTATCGGTTTCTTCTGTCACCAACGCAACACCCCAACTTCCCGCAGGGACATCTTTTGGAACGCGACCTGTTACTACAATTCTGTCGCCTACTTTTAGCTGTGGCAGCGCGCTTAGAGGTACGCCCAATCCAGCGATTCTGTCTTCACGATTCTGCACTCGAATCGTTTTTACATCGTCCACAAGCTCCACTGATAATGTGGGGGGAGAATCGCCAACAGGCACAATATGCGCCGTGCCACTAAAATTGCCTAATTTGTAGGATTCAAATTCTTCCTGTAAGTCGAATAGTATTTGCACGGCGTACACCTCTTATCAAAAAACTCCCAAGCTTTCAACTTCTATGGAATAAATATAAAACGATACTGGCGCGCCAATATTGTTTGTGGTAATTCTAATCGTTGTCCATTTTTCAACTTCCGATGGGGTTAGAGTGTACGTTAGTATGAACTCTGAATCTGTTGCAGCAAATTTGTTGCTTCGCCATGAAAAGCCTGGTATGCCTTGAAACATCATTAACGAACCTTCGGGAGGTGTGCCATCTATGCGGCCTGTTACGGTTAGCTGGTATTTGTTGCCCTTTATTAGTTCCAGCGATTCTAGGTCTATATCCACTGCGTCGAAGTCTTTTACGCGATTGTTTACGTGGAAGGCGTTTATATCGCCATATTTGAAAATTGAAATTGTTGGGTCGCCTGCACGGCGCAGATGCGCATTACCTAGAAATATCCGCGTTGCTCCTGTGTCGGTGCTGTATTGTTGGATGTTTGGGTCTTCTGCTAGGGAATACACTTTGCCGCGTGTATCATGATGGGCTAGTGAATCCGCGCTTATTCGCGAGATTAGTATATTGTCTAAATGGAAATCCATTAGCGGATTTTGCAAACCCCAGCTTGTGGTTTGAATCATTAGAATTGTTTGCATTTCGTCGTCCTCTAGGACGTGGCTTAGAGCGAATACCGAGCGTGGCGCGATTTGATGCGCAAGCTGATTTTCGCTGTAATCTGTTCGCTTTGCAATTAGCGCGACACCCCAGTTTCCCGCTGGAGAATCCGCCGAAAACCGCCCAGTCACGGTGATTCTGTCGCCTGCTTGTATTTCGGGGATTTCCGCCACTTTAAGACCCACACCCGCAGATTTATTTTTGCGGTTTTCTACCAACAAAGATTTGACATTGTCAACTTCCACAACTCTCATGAAAGGCGACTCCGAACCCGTTGGCATAAGATTACACGCATCGTAAAACACGCCTGTGGCAATGGCTTCAAATTGTTCCTGCATGTCATATAAGATAACCATGAGTTTTCCCCCTCGCAAGAGGTGATTTTCTAAGCTTTATCTTTTATCGTTAGCTGAACTGACCTGAATTTCTCGTGGATTGAGTAGAATATATCGGCTATTGCAGGGTCGAAACGTTTACCCGAATCCTTCATTATTATATCCATAGCTTTTTCGTGAGTGAAGGCGGGCTTGTATGGGCGCGCAGATATTAACGCGTCGTATACGTCGGCTAATGCCATTATGCGTCCTTGTATTGGTATGTCCAGCCCCGAAAGCCCATGCGGATAACCCGAGCCGTCCCAGCTTTCGTGGTGGAACTCTGCGAACATTCGCGCATTTTCCAGAAACTCGTCTGTGCCGTTGCGCAATATTACACTATTTATAATATCTGCGCCATTGGACGCGTGATTTTTTATTTGGGCAAACTCTTCGTCCGTTAGTTTGCCAGGTTTGTTTAGAATTAGGTCGGTTACGCCTATTTTGCCAATGTCATGCAAAATTGCGCATATGCCTATCATTTCTAAATCCCAGTCTTTTATTTCGTCGGCGTATATGCCTTTTTGTTGCATTTCTTTTACCAGCACTTTTACGTATTTCGAGGTGCGTTCTATGTGACCGCCCGTGCCAGAATCGCGGTTTTCCACCATGTCTGCCATAATGAATATCATGTTTTGGTGGCTTTTTTCCAGCTTTTCTGTATGTTCTTTTATTAGTAAGTTTACGTCAATATGAAGTTTTACGCGATTTAAAAGCACAGGCGTTGAGAATGGTTTTGTTATAAAGTCAACAACACCGCATTCAAAACCGCGTGCCTCAACCTCTTGGGCGCGTACTCCCGTTAGGAATATTACGGGAATATTCTGATACTCCTTGCTGGTTTTAAGACGTTCCAGTACTTGAAAACCATCCATTTCGGGCATTTCTATGTCTAGCAAGATTAGATTAGGCCTCATTTTCTGTAGCATCACAAACAGCCGCTCGCCCGATGGAATTGTCATTACATCATAAATATCCTCTAATCCTTCTTCTGCCATGGAAAGATTTGTGTCATTGTCGTCAACAACGAAAATTGTTTTTCGCATAATAATCCCCTGCTTTCGTCTGGTATATCATACTTCCAGCATTTGGTCAATCTTGTTCTACAGTCGATTCTTGATTTTAAATTCGAGAATGTCCAGCAAAAGTTTCTCTTGCTTGTCTGGCATTTGGCTGAAATCAAATATGAACCCGTAGTCGTAGTTATACGAACGCGTTACGGTGTTGGGCTGTAGGCGGTTTAGCACCGCAGGAATCATATATATCCAGCCTGGTTTTAATGAAAATTCCAAGGTGAATAACGTGCCAAGCTCCGCTGGAACGGCATAGTCTGCCCATAGGCGGATTCCGTTTTTACTTACGTCCTCGCTTAGGGCATCACAAACCCAGCCCTTTGAGTATAGTTTTTTGTAATCGTCCGAATATTCGTGGATTCTCACTTTTAGGGCTATGTGTATTCGGAAATCTTCTCGCCGCTGTACTTCCTTGAACGGCGTTATTACGCGAAATTCTAGCGAGTCGTGTATCGCTTCCTTTTTAGCACTTACGCCCAACAATTTCGCTTTGAATTTGTAATAGGACTCGTTCGCCGTAAAGGCTACTTCGGGTTCTTTCTCCTTGTACTGCTCTATGCGCCGAGAAATATCTGGGCAGATAATGTAAAACTGCATATGGTCTATGTTGCCGTCAAATAACCCGTCTACCTCGAAGCCGTCGTCAAATGTAAACTTAAACTCTGTTCCCCGTTGTACTTGGTGAATATACACTTTAAATTCCCTCCCTCATGTTTATGCCCCTATTGTAACAGATAATCTATGGTAGGGGCAATATAAAACGTGGTTTGCTGATAGTAATTCGTTTATGTATAATATTTTGAAAAAGGAGTTGAAAAAAAATATGGAGTATCATGTAATTGATGTTTTCACAGATAAGTTGTTTGGTGGAAATCCTGCGGGTGTGTGTTTGATGGAAAAGTTGGACGGGCGGGAAAGTTGGTTGCCAGATAGCATTTTGCAAAATATCGCGGCGGAAAATAATCTTTCGGAAACTGCGTTTTTGTTAAAACAAGAAGATGGAAGTTATCGGTTGCGCTGGTTTACGCCCGCGATTGAAGTTGATTTATGTGGACACGCAACAATGGCAAGCGCGTTTGTGCTTTTTAATGGCGCAGAAAAACCCGCTCGTGAAATAAATTTTCACACAATGAGCGGGTTGTTGACCGTAAGGCGTTGCCCAGAAATAACAAAACAGGGCGACTTGCTTGAAATGAATCTGCCTGCTATGCCCGTTGTTGAATGTCCTATGTATTCGGTTATTGAATCGGCGTTGGGCGTTCGACCTGTTGCTGTTTATAAGGGAATAGATTTTCTGGTGCTTTTGGACGACGAAGAAACTCTTCTTCGCGTTGCTCCAGATTTTACCGCCTTAAAGCGACTGAAAGAAGAAGCAGGACTTAACCACGACATGTTTGGAGTGATTATAACCGCCACTGGAAGTGATTGCGATTTCGTATCCAGATACTTTGCACCAAACGCTGGCATTGACGAAGACCCCGTAACAGGTCGCGCCCACTGTGCATTAACCCCGTTTTGGAGCGAAAAGTTGAACAAAAAAGTTATGTCTGCAAAACAATTATCCACACGCGGCGGTATTCTGCATTGCGAAGATTGCGGTGATAGGGTGAAACTTAGTGGTAACGCCATTAGGTATTTGCAAGGGCATATTGAATTGTAGATAGGGAGTATTCCCGCACCCGAAATAAATTTTAACCCTGCGCGTTCAAGTTGGACACGCAGGGTTTTAAATTTGTTTTAGATTTCCAAGTCCAAAAATTTATGCTAAACTCTCAAATGCAATTTGCATATAGCCGAACGCGGTTTAATATGATATATAAACTGGAAATACTAAATAAAACTGTATTGTGGAGTTGAGCGGCTTGAAACTTAGCCAGTTACTTAATGGAGTTACGCACGAAATATTGCGGGAGTTTTGCGGAGAAATAAGCGCGGTAGAAGTTGATTCACGGCGGGTGAAGGCGGGCGCGTTATTTATTTGTTTGCGCGGGCTGACTGTTGATGGGCACAAGTTTATTAACAGCGCGATTAAATCGGGCGCGACGGCTATTTTGGTTGACGCGGAATTTTCGTTGGATTCGCCATTAGCAAAGGATATTCCGCATGAAGTGGGAATCATCAGAGTTGAAAACACGCGCCGTGCAATGGCATTGATTGCGGCTAATTTTCAAAATCACCCTGCGAAAAAGCTTCGCCTAATTGGCGTGACAGGAACAAACGGAAAAACCACCACCACCTATTTTATAGAAGAAATTCTGCGAAACTGTGGACGCAAAACAGGGTTAATAGGCACAACGGGAATAACCGCGCTTAACAAGCCAATGGATATACCATTCGCAACGGCAACCACGCCCGACCCGCTGGAACTGCATGATATTTTTTCGCAAATGCTATCGCAAGGTGTGCAAGACGTTGTGATGGAGGTATCTTCCCACGCACTCGCGCTTTTCAAAATGGAAGGGCTTACATTTGATGTAGGCGTGTTCACAAACCTAACGCAAGACCACCTAGACTTCCACGGAACAATGGAGAACTACAGAATTGCCAAGGCTCAACTATTCGCGCAAAGCAGTTTCGCCGTGGTAAATATCGACGACGAATCAACGCCAACCATGCTAGAATATCACGGTAACGACCCCTTCTTAACATACGGCATAGAAACCGCCGCCGACTTACGGGCTGTACATACCAATTGCGGCCCAGCGGGTTCAACATTCGACTTAGAAATGAATGATAGCACAACACCATTCACCCTACCCGTTAGCGGAAGATTTAACGTATACAATGTCCTAGCATCAATAGGCACTGCGAAAGTTTTAGGCATTGAAATGAAACCGCTCCAAACCGCAGTATCGCGTCTACGCGGAGTACGGGGACGTATTCAGTCCGTGCCAAATAATCGCGGCTTGAATGTTCTAGTAGACTACGCGCATTCTCCCGACGGGCTAATCAACATAATAAGCGCGGTACGCGAATCCACAACGGGCAAAGTAATCACGTTATTCGGTTGCGGCGGAGACCGCGACAAAACAAAACGCCCAGAAATGGGCAAAATCGCGGGCGAATTATCAGACTACTGTATACTAACCTCCGACAACCCCCGCACAGAAAACCCAACAGAAATCCTAGCGCAAATAGAAGAAGGCGTAAAAACCACCAACACACCCTACGAAATCCAAGAAAGCCGCCGCGAAGCAATATTCGCAGGAATAAAAATGTTGCACCCAAACGACGCATTAATAATCGCAGGCAAAGGTCACGAAGACTATCAAATAATAGGCACAACAAAGCATCACTTTGATGATTTTGAGACAGCAACGGAGGCGTTAAACTCATGAAGCTAGAAATAAACGACATAGTAAAAGCCTGTGGTGGACGGCTACTAGGCGACGAAAGGCACGAACCAATAACAAACATCTCAACAGACACACGAACGATTAAATCAGGGGCGTTATTCGTGCCGATTGCAGGCGAGCGTTTCGATGGGCATGACTACATTGCGCAAGCGGCAGAAAGCGGCGCAATCTGCGCCCTAACCGAAAAACAAAGCGTCCCCATAGACCTAGCAATTCCGCTAATCTATGTAAAATCCACACGCCGCGCCCTAATGGATTTAGCAGACTACTATCGTCGCCTACACAACATAAAAGTGGTAGCAATAACAGGAAGCGCGGGCAAAACCACCACCAAAGACATGGTAGCCGATATTCTATCCCAAAAGTACAAAACCAAACGCACAATAAAAAATTTCAACAATGAAATAGGAATGCCCCTATCCATATTCCAACTAGAGCCAGACGACGAAGTTCTAGTACTAGAAATGGGAATGAACCACGCAAACGAAATCCACGAACTAAGCCTAGTAGGCGCGCCCGATATAGCCGTAATAACCCACATAGGCGACGCGCATATAGAAAACTTCGAGAACCGCGAGGGCATTTTACACGCCAAATTAGAAATAGTAGACGGTCTACGCTCCGACGGCATGGTAATCCTAAACGGCGACGACCCTCTATTAACAGGCAAAATTGCCGCCGAAAAAATCGCATCATTCAATGTGCTATTCCCAAACAGCAAAAACATAGTCAAATCCGAGCCAATAGGCTTTCAAGAAAGCCGCTGTCACTTCCGCTGGCGCGGCGATGACATTCATTTAACAGTACCAATCCCAGGCGCGCACATGGTTATGAACGCCCTACTAGCAACAGCAGTAGGCATAGAGTTGGGCATAACCCCAGCCGAAATAACCACCGCCTTTGAAAACTTCACTCCACCAGAAGGCCGCCTAAACATTTTTCAGTCCAACAACAAAACCATAATAGACGACGTATACAACGCAAACCCAGCCTCCATGATAGAAGCAATAAAAGTAGTATGTCGCGGCGAAACCAGAAAAGTAGCAATCCTAGGCGACATGAACGAACTAGGCCATGTAGCCGAACCGCGCCACTACGAGGTAGGCAAATTCGCAGCAGAAACAGGAATAGACCTACTAATAACAATAGGCGAACTATCCCGCCACACCCACGCAGGCTTCAAAGAAGTCCCCTCAAGCGGCAACGCAATCCACTACGACACACTAACCCAATTCAACCAAGACGAATTTTTAAAAGATAACGACATAGTATTAGTAAAGGCATCAAGAGGAATGGCGTTCGAGCAGATAATTCAGAGATTAAAAGATTAAAGATGAAAAGATTAAAACCTTGGGGACGCTGTCCCCAAACCCCTGCAAGCCTTTAAAAAAGGCTTGACCCAAATTTTGATATTTTAAATTTGAACATGAGTAGAAATCCAACGACGAAAACCCCACTCATGTACAGGCGCAAAATAAAAAAGTTTTTTGGAGAGGGGGTTTGGGGGAGAACCTTTTCTTCAGAAAAGGTTCTCCCCCAAGGTCTTTAAAAAAATCACGAAAAAGGAGAAAAAAATGGACATATCAATGAACGCGGCTGTCTATGCCGTGCTGATTGCTTTTGTTGCTAGTATTGTTCTGTGTCCGATGATGATACCGTCTTTGATAAAGTTGAAGTTTGGGCAGCATATCCGTGAGGATGGGCCTAAGGGACACCAGAAGAAAACGGGAACGCCTACTATGGGCGGGATTATGATTATTGTTAGTTTTTTGTTGGCGGCTCTGGTTTTTCTTAGGGATAATCCAGAGGCTATGGCTGTTGTTGGGGTTACGTTGGCCTTTGGGCTGATTGGATTTCTTGATGATTTTATTAAGATTGTTAAGAAGAGGAATTTGGGGCTTAGGGCCTATCAGAAGCTGTTGGCGCAGATTGGTGTTTCTGTGGCGTTTGTGCTGTTTTGGAGGACGTTGCCTAGTTATAGCACGGCGGTTATGATTCCGTTCTTCCCAGAGATTTATTTTGACTTGGGATTTTTGTTTCCTGCGTTTGCCTGTTTGGTGTTTTTGAGTTCTAGTAATGGGGCTAATCTTACGGACGGGCTTGACGGGCTTGCATCGGGCGTTACTGTGCTGATTGCTGTGTTTTTTATGTTTGCGGCTTGGATTTTGGATTCGCCTATTCTGCCTGTAACTGGAGCGGCGGTTGGGTCTTTGCTGGGGTTTTTGTTGTTTAATTCTCACCCCGCTAAGGTTTTTATGGGCGATACTGGGTCGTTGGCGTTGGGTGGGTTTGTTGCTTCTGTCGCATTGATTCTTAATATGCCGTTGTTTTTGGTTATTGTTGCGATTGTTTATGTTGTGGAGTCTATGTCGGTAATTATTCAAGTTGGGTATTTTAAGCTTACTAAGAAGCGATTTTTCAAAATGGCACCGATTCATCATGCGTTTGAGCTTTCTGGGTGGGCAGAAACTAAGGTTGTTGCGTTTTTTTGTGTGGTAACGGCAATGGCTTGTTTGCTTGGATATTTGGCTTTGCAAGGGTTTGGAGGTTAGGAAATGTCAGAAGTGTTTGAGGGGAAAAAGGTTCTGGTTTGTGGAATGGCACGAAGCGGGCAAGCGGCGGCATTGGTGTTGCGACAGCTTGGCGCAGACGTAACCGCAACGGATTTACGGGAAGAAATTTCGTGGGATTACGACCCCGTTGCAGAAGGAATCAAATGCCGACTTGGGCAAGCCCCCGATGAATTTGTAGGGGAGTTTGAGTTGGTGATTATCAGCCCTGGAATAAGCGTGTACGCGCCATTTGTGAAGGCGGCGGAAGCATTGGGAATCGCAGTGTGGGGGGAAGCTGAATTGGCATACAGGTTATGCCCATGCCCAATGATTGCGATTACGGGAACAAACGGCAAAACCACGGTGACAACCTTAGTAGGGGAAATCGTGAAGCGGCACAACGCTGGAACGGTAATAGCAGGGAACATAGGAATCCCATTAACGGGGCTAGTGACGGGGCTTACACCCGAGAACATAGTGGTTGCAGAAATTTCTAGTTTTCAGCTTGAGACCATCAGCGCGTTTCGTCCAAAAATAAGCGCGGTGCTTAATATGACGGAAGACCATCTTGACCGTCATCTTACAATGGAAAATTATATTGCCGCAAAAGCGCGAATTTTTGAAAATCAAGGACAAAAAGATATTTGTGTGTTAAACTATGACAATGACATAACACGAGAAATGAAACCACATGGGCGTGTAGTATATTTCAGTGCGCGGGATACGTTGGAATCTTTTTCGGAGGGCGTGTTTTTGCGCGAGGGTAGAATTTTCGCGAAGGTTGACGGAAACGGCGAAATACCAATTTTGTCTATCGAAGAGACGAAGGTTATGCCAGAAAATGCGTTGGCGGCAACAGCGTTATCGTTGTGTGCGGGGGTTGCGCCCTCGTTTATTGCAGATGTTTTGCGGGAATTTCAAGGAGTTACGCACCGCCTAGAATATGTAACAACAATCGACGGGACAGAGTATTATAATGATTCTAAAGCAACAAACACCGATGCCGCAATTAAAGCACTTGAAGCTTTTGACAAAAGTAATCGCCCGATTGTGCTAATTGGCGGCGGGTATGATAAAAATACTGATTTTACCCCGTGGGTTGGGGCTATGGGGAAAGTTGCTCGGTTAATACTAATCGGGCAGACGGCGGCGCAAATTGCTAAGACTTGCGACGCGGCGGGCTTTTCCTCTTATGAGAAGGCGGATTCTTTGCAGGCGGCTGTTTTGCGTGCGAAGGAAGTTTCAAATGCAGGGGACGTGGTTTTATTTTCGCCTGCGTGTGCCAGCTTTGATATGTTCAAGAATTTTGAAGAGCGTGGGGAATTGTTTAAGCAATTTGTAAACGCTTAGAAGGAGGCTGCTTGTATGACAGGAGGCCGCTATAATGCCGCGCCACGGCGCGAACGCTACGACGATTACGATGAACAATATGATTACGAGCAACAGGAGCAGGCGCGTCGCCCAAAGCTAAAGCGGCTTGATTCGGTTGCGAAGCCCAAGGCAAAACAGAATGTACATGTTGGTAATGTTGACATCACAATTTATCTTGTGGTAACGATTTTGGTACTTATTGGCGTGGTTATGGTGTTTTCGGCTAGTTACGCCATGGCGGCTAATCGCGCTGTTTTTGATAATGACGCATTCTTCTTCCTGCGGCGGAATGGGCTTTTTGCTATTGCAGGGTTTATCGCAATGAATATCATTTCGCGTATAAGTTATGAGATTTGGCAGAAGGTTGCGTGGATTACTTACTTGACCGCTATTGGTCTGCTGATTGCCGTTATTGTTGGTGGTGCGGTGGTTGGTGGTGCGGCTCGTTGGGTTGAACTCCCTGTTATTGGACGTTTCCAGCCTTCTGAGGTTGCTAAGGCTTCGCTTATTTTTACTATCGCTTATCTTGTTGACAAATATCCTAACGCGCTTCGTACTTGGGCTGGTTTGGGGATTTATTCGGGGCTTGTTGCTACTATTGTTGTTCTTGTTCTGATTCCTGGCGGGTTTAGTACCGCACTGATTATTGCGGTTATTGGATTTGGTATGATTTTTATTGCAAGCCCTTATATTTGGCGGTTTGTTGTTCCTGGGGTTGCTGGGATTGCGCTAATCGCGTTGTATCTGTTTCTTGATGCAACCTTTGGCACGGGCTTCCGTGGGCGACGTTTGACCGCGTGGCTTGACCCTTGGTCTGACCCGTTAGGCATTGGTTTTCAGCCGATTCAGTCGCTTTACGCCGTTGCTACGGGAGGATGGTTCGGGCTGGGAATTGGCGAAAGCCGACAGGCATCATTTCTCCCAGAACCGCAAAATGATATGATTTTTGCCATCATTGTAGAGGAACTAGGGCTTGTTGGCGCGGCGTTGATTTTGATTCTGTTTGGGATTTTTATTTGGCGCGGGATTATTGTTGCAATGAAGGCACCCGATACGTTTAGTTCTATGGTTGCAATTGGAATCGTTTTTGCTATCGCATTCCAAACCGTTATTAATGTTGGCGTTGTTACCAATACCATTCCTAATACAGGTGTTACATTGCCGTTTATCAGTTATGGCGGAACATCATTGATGGTAAGTATGGCGTTGACAGGGATTTTGTTAAGTATCTCGAAATACTCAAAAGTGGAGAAAACATAAGGGTGGGATTTACATGAGTACATCTTTTGAAACATACGGAAAAGAACCAACATTTGAATTTGATGCAAACGCTATAGACAGCATGTTCTTTGATACTCATTGGGCGCAACTTGATGACCCGATAAATGATTCGATAGAAAGCCTGTCGTCATTCGACCCATACAAAGCTTGTTTGTTATGCAAATTAATAGGTTTTGCGGTTGAAAGCGGTTTTGACGGCCCAACGCTAAAACTTATCCCTAGTTTCTGCGAAAGAATAACGAATCTGTGCCTTGAGTTTATCGAAGATATTCGCAAGGCAAATAATTTGCCAGCGGATGACGAAAGCGACGATACTGACGATAAAATTTACGAGATACTTTCCAAAAGCCCTCATACGCAACTGCTTGAAATCAACGCTGACGGGCATCGTGCATGTATGGGTTATAATTACATGGTGCTTGGGGTTATGGCGGTTGCCATACGGGACGGCGACATACGAAAAGAATTGTCAAAGTACCGTGATAAATTTGAAGAAATAGCTACCTTCCTAGGTCATTTTAATTACCTCTTGCGCGTTCCTGATTTATGTGACAAGGAGGATTTTATCGTCATAAATCCCGAAACAAAAAGGGGCTGGGAATGCGTTGCCTACCACATAGAAAATAATTTTTCGCTTATGTCGCTTGTTCAGTTTGCCCTTTATCACAAAGGTTTGATGTCCGATTTGGGTGTGGAATTTGACTACAACGAGGATATAGATTTGTTTGTTCGTAACAAATTTGAGGGCAACCACGAAGAACTGCCCACACGCGACGGCGCGGCACTTGACATCTTCACGTATCATGCTTATCAGAGCGACGGCACTTGCAATCCGTGGCTGGAGAAAAATAATATAAATCCTGCCGCTTGGGTATGGGGTGAAGCACCAGTAGATACCATAGCAAAAATAGGCAACAATCGAATCATACTAATAGAGAAAAAAAATGAACGTAGCCTGCAATCTCGAACTTGGGATATAGCCTTTTTAGCTCCGATACACAAGCAAGTAGAGCCGAAATTTGAAATAACACGAGAATTGGAAACTGCTGAAGTTGTAAATTTACTGAAGTCGTCTTAAATAGAAAGCGGTACAGCCGCATTTCGCCGATTACATGCATCGGCAAGCTACATGCACGTCTCGAAGCCATGAGCGGATTCCTAGCCTATAAAAACAGTGGTTCTGTCTAAAATCAAATGACAGAGTTGCTGTTTTTTTATTATTTAGAAAATTGTTCATGGCTTCGAGACGTATGTGTTAGCTTGTCTTACAGGTTATCGGCGAAAAGCGGCTTTGCCGCCTTTGCCGCCTTGACTGTATTTGATTTTGTCACAAACGTAATTGGCTGTATTTCGTTTGCGTCATAGCGGGTATCATTGGGGCTAAAATCGCCATAATCAAAAATGCACCTGATACAATCCTACTTGCAAGGAAAAAAAATCATAATTTAGGAGGAACACCATGCACAAAAAATTACTTATCGGAATTGTTGGAGCAGCAACACTACTTTCACTATTCGGTTGCGGTTCAAATTCTGATGGAACCATTGTTAGAGCGGAGCAGAATCCATCTGTTAATTCGCCCACAAGTAACATGCCAATTACTACCCCAGCACCAACCCCCATTGCTTCTTCAATCAATGAGGAACGCAACGAGGCTATCGAAGAATCAGTGCCAGAGAATTTCGATTTACCCGCAATGACAGACGATGAACGACGGATAAGAGGAATATTTGAAATCCCCGAAGGTTTTATACTAAACACGCCCCCTACGCAAGTCCATGTTGGTTTAGCTGATGGCGCATATGCTCCGTTGGTGGTTATGGGCGAAAGGCTTACTTTTGACGGGCAAGGCCCTGTTATGTTGGGCGGGGAAGTCTTTGTACCTGTGTTTGGCGTATTTGATGGCGTTAATCCTGTATTTCCATTTGTTACATCATGGGAAGGGGATATTGTAACAATCAGAAACCCCCATGTTACCATTACAATAACCGAAGTCACTGGAGGTGATGCAACCTTTGAGCATATATTAACCCCATCATTTTCAGGCTTTAGGCCTGTAGTCCCAAGTTTGCCAGCGCAGAGAATAAACGGGGAGTTTATGCTGCCATTAAGACCTATTGCAGAGGCTATAGGCGTGGAGTTTGAGTGGGTAGAGGAACGTGGAGAGGTTCATTTATTTATCATTGTTGATGGTATCAGCATGGGTTTTCAAGATGAAGATGGCGTGATTGTATCAATGCGCGCCCCCAATCCCTTTATCGAGTAACGACAAAGCCGCCTTTCGCCAATGCAGGTCATCAGCGAAAGGCGGCTTTGCCGTTATACGAATTTTACGCTTACTAATTTGGAAACGCCTTGCTCTTCCATGGTGACACCATAGAGATTATCAGCGGCTTCCATAGTTCCCTTGCGGTGAGTGATTATTATGAACTGCGTGCCTGTGGCGTATTGCTTTAGGAAATTTGCGAACCGTGCTACGTTTGCGTCGTCTAGTGCGGATTCGATTTCGTCCAGAACGCAGAAGGGTGACGGCTTCATTCGCAAAATAGAAAACAGTAGCGCGATTGCTGTGAGTGCGCGTTCGCCGCCTGATAGCAGCATTAGATTTTGCAGGGATTTACCAGGGGGTTGGGCTATGATTTCTATGCCCGATTCAAGCACGTTTGTTGTGTCCAGAAGGCGAAGACTTGCCTTGCCACCGTGAAACATTTCTTTAAATACCTCTTGGAAGTGGGTTGCGATTACCTCGAAGCGTTCGGCGAATTGATTTTCCATTTGTGTTGTTAGGCTTTGGATTAGTTCGTCTAGGGCGGCTTCCGCGCCTATTATGTCGTCACGCTGGACGGTTAGAAATTCGTGCCGTTCTTTTAACTGCTTGAATGCTTCTATCGCGCCTATGTTTACGTTTGTCATTTGCGAAAGTTCCGATTTTAACTGCTGACCTGTTTTGCGTAGGGCTGTTTCGCTTATGTCGTCGCGCTTGAAAGCTTGGGCGTTTTGGTATGTTAAATTGTATTCCTCCCAGATTTCGTTGTGTAGACGGTGGCTTGTTGCGTCTAGGTTTTCTTTGCGGGCTTCTAGGCGGGCTATTTCGCGTTCCATTAGTGATGTTGCGTCTGTTTGGGTTCGCTCGTCGGCTTCTGCCTTGCTTATTGCTGTGTCTAATGCGGTTTTGTCGGCTTCGCATTGGGCTAGTTCTGCGCGTACTTCTTCTAGGCGAGATTGCATTTTTGTTAAATGTTCGCGGCTGATTTCGCTATCTTGAGCTGTTTTTTGCTTTGCCGCTTCGCTTGCTTCTATTTCCCACAAAATTACGCGAAGCTCTTCTGTTAGGGTTGCGATTTCTTTTTTTAGTCGCCTTAGCGTTTTTTCTGATTGGCTTATCCATTCTGTGCGGCGGCTTATTTCTATTCTTAGGTCGGTTAGGGTGTCTGTTTCTTCTGTTGCGTTTTGACGGTTTTGTTCTATTTCTCGTTGGTAGTTTTCTAGGTCGGCGCGGGCTTTTGTTGCGTGTTCTTCTTGTTGGGTTTGGTAGGTTTTTGCTGTGCGTACTGCGCCGTTTGCTTCTACTAGGCGCGTCATTAGTTTGTTGTTTTCTTCTTCGTAGCTTTCGGATAGCTGTTTTAGGCTTGTTAGGGTGGCTTCGGCTTCTTTTAATTTGTTGCTTAGGTTTTGTTCCTCTAGTTGCAAGGTGCCTGCTCTTTCTCGTACTGTGTTTAGGGCTTCGCGGGTGTTGGCGCGTTTTTCGTTTAGAACGCGCTGTTTTGTTGTTTGTTTTTCGTGGTCGTTTTGAAGCTCTGTTACTTTTATTTTTAGGGCTTCTAGTTGACGCGCACGCCCGATTATTCCCGAACTTTGGCGGGCTACACTTCCGCCTGTGATTGCTCCACCAGGGCTTAGTCGTTCGCCACCTAGGGTAACAATTTTGTAGGAATAACGGAATTTTTTATGCATTGCCAACGCATTTTCTAGGGTGTCTATTATTACAATGTCGCCTAACAGCTGGGAGATTACTGATGCGTAGGTTGGCTCGTAATCTACCAGTTCGGCGGCTATGCCTATATAACCTGCTTCGTTTTTTAGGCGATAGGTGTCTATGTTTCTGCCTTTTACGGCGGTTAGAGGTAGGAAGGTTGCGCGGCCGTCTTTGCTGCTTTTTAGGAAGTCGATTGCTAATTTTGCATCAGCTTCCGTTTGCGTGATTATGTTTTGCGCCGCGCCGCCTAGTGAAATTTCTACTGCTGTTTCGTATTCTTGTGCTACGCCTATTAACTCGCCCACTGCACCGCAAATTCCGCTAAAGCGCGGGTCGTGGGCTTTTTTTGATAGAACGGCTTTTACGCTTCGGTAATAACCCTCGTGCTGGGATTCTAAGTCTGATAGGGCGCGGAATCTTCCGCGACTTGCCGTTAAATTTTCCGTGGTTTGGCGAAGAGTTTTGTCTAGTTCTTCTGCTTCGGTGCGAAGTTGGTTGTATGTGGCTGTGTATGCCTCTTGGCTTTTTTGCGCCGATGCCAATTCCGTCGAACATGTTTTATGCGCCGATTCTAGTTCTTGTTTGGTTGCGGTTTGTTGTTCTTGTTTTTCTTCGTGGCGTTGTACTTCGCTGTCTAGGCGTTCTTTGTCGTCTTCTATTCGGCGATAAATGTTTTCTGCTTCTAGCACGGCGGCACGGCTTTCTGTTGCTGTTGTCATTGCGGTCATTACCGCCTGACCTAGCGTGTCTAGTGCTGTCGCACCTTCTCGCATTGCGTCTTCTCGTTTGGCGGAAAGCTCTAGTTGCTCGGTTAGTTGGGCGTTTAGATTTTCTAATTCTGTTTGCGTGTTGGTTAGTGTTTCTTTTTCTTTTTCGGATTCTTCGGTTTTTTCGGCGATTTGCGCTTCGCGTTTTTCGGCTTCGCCTTTTAGACGGGTTATGTCGGTTGTTAATTGCGTGTCGCGGCTTTCTTGTAGCTTTATTTCGCTCTGATACTGTTCAATTGTTGTAGTCGTTTCCAGCACCAATTCCGATGAGTGGCGATACTTCGCGTCCGTAGCGGTTGCGCGGGATTTTAATTCTTCCCCTGCGGCGCGGGCTTCGATTAGTAGACGCTTGCCATCTTCGGAGTTTGACAAAATTGTTTTTAGCGACGTTTCAGTATGTTCGAGGTCGTCGCCAATTTTGCGAATATCTTCGAGGAAGATGTTCACATGAACGCTTTTGTATTCGTCGCGAAGCTTTAGATATTTTTGCGCTTCTGTGGATTGCTCTTCTAGTGGCTCTAGTTGCTCGTCCAACTCGGAGATTATATCGTCTACGCGAGCGCGGTTTTGTTTTTCGCGCTCTAATTTGTTTTGGGCTTCGCTTCGCCGCGCCTTAAACTTACTTATCCCCGCCGCTTCCTCGAATACATGCCGTCGGTCTTCCGAACGAAGGCTCAAGATTTCGTCAATTCGCCCCTGCCCTATGATGGAATACCCATCACGCCCAACGCCCGTATCCATGAACAGCATTTGAATATCTTTCAAGCGGCACGACTCGCCATTAATGGCATACTCGCTCTCCCCCGAACGATACACCCGCCGCGTTACCGCTATTTCTTTGAACTCTAATGGAAGCGCGTTGTCGGTGTTATCCAAGCGCATTGTTATTTCTGCGTAGCCCAGCGGTTTGCGGTGCGTTGTTCCTGCGAAAATTACGTCTTCCATTTTTCCGCCGCGTAATTGCTTCGCGCTTTGTTCGCCCAAAACCCAGCGTAACGCGTCTGCTATATTTGATTTTCCGCTTCCGTTTGGCCCTACTACTGCGTTCATTCCGGGGCCCAAGTCCAGTGAAATTCTATCCGCAAACGACTTAAATCCTGCTAGTTCTAATTTTTTTAGGTGCATTATTTTGCGTCCTCATTCGATAATAGTTGTTTGAAACAACTATATTTTATTTTCATAGCAAAATCCAGTTTAATTCTTAGATAATTATGCTATAATGGACGAAGTAACACAAGTCCATTTTCGAGGGAGGCGGTTCTATTGGTACAGTTTCTTGCAGGTTTGAAGGGTGAAGGTAAAACCCGAAAACTCATTGACATGGCCAATCAAAACGCAAAAGTAACAGACGGGCATTTGGTTTACATCGACGACGATAAGCGTCACATTCACGACTTGCATCGCGATATTCGGTTCGTGGAGGCGGGTAAAGGTGAACTTGCCAATTATCGGGAATTTATAGGTTTCGTGTTGGGCATTTTGTCGCAAAACAGCGACATCAAACACATTTATGTAGACGGCCTAAACAATATCCTAGCGCAAGACGTAGTTGCCGACGATTGCTTATCCAAGCTAAAAAATCGTTTCGACGACCTAGTCAAAACCGCAGACGTTGCTTTCACAATAAGCATTCACTGCGAAAAGGAAAGCTTGCCCGAAGATATTAAGGCAGCATTGGTATAGGTTGGGGTTAAGAATTTTTAGAGATTAAGACCTTGGGGGAGAGGAACTTGTGAACAAGTTCCTCTCCCCCAAACCCCCTCTCCTCAAAACTTTAATATTTGTGGCTTTGTATGAGTGTGAATATTTTGAGGATTTACTTATTATGGGACGGCTAAGAGGTATGGGAATGTGAGGTGTTTTGATGGAACTTTTGATTTATTTGAATCAATATTCTGAAAGATATTTAGTACCCCTTTATCTGCCCGTTTTTATGATTGTAATTGTTACAGTTTTTGTGGTTACGATGATATGGGTCTTGCGGAATCGTCACCTATTCCCTACTTTGCGTTCTAGGTGCGAGGGGGGCATGATGGTAGTAGATGTTAGCCATGTAGACGGTCATAATTACAGGGCTAGGATAGGTAGTGCATTTTACATGTTCACTTCAGCTAGGGACGACCCATCATTCTTTAGTCTATCGTTTAAAGCAGTGGGAATCGTAGAAGCTCAACAGGGTTCGCGGCTAAGAATTGCGCTGGTAGATACGTGGGAAAGAATTGATGAATTTACGATTCGGGAAGTACTAAGTCCTGCGAGAGAAGAATGGGCACGCAAGTACGATTATTTAGATTGGGAGTATTTATTGTATGAGTACAAAATTGGTAAAAGTTTTCCATTTGGGCAGGGTGGTGGTTCTCGTTTCATAACATACGCCACACCTTACGCCAAAGTACTGCAACTCTACCTCCCAAGTGATAATGCGTCCTCTAATGGGGGAAGTCCACAAAATTCAGAATCTAATCACTCGTGATAAGTGTGGCAACACGCCCTAGTATAAGGGTAGATTAAAAACGATTTGTTAAACAGCCAATTTTTTCAATTTCGCATTCTACTTTGTCGCCGCTTTTTAGGTATTGCGGAGGTTGCATAGCGTGACCTATCCCTGCGGGAGTGCCTGTGGCTATGATGTCCCCTGCGTGCAGGGTTATGCCC
>Ga0123355_10001680_pt1 | contig 30815 bp, 15 predicted proteins | sample TergutEmb28metaG_3_FD_89872 | JGI IMG/M metagenome (GOLD analysis project Ga0123355, IMG submission 89872) | Embiratermes neotenicus P1 segment gut microbial communities from Petit-Saut dam, French Guiana - Emb289 P1 | ecosystem: Host-associated > Arthropoda: Insects > Digestive system > Gut ... | reverse complement strand
TCTGCCATATGTGGTTTGTGTATATGGCAGGTATGCTGTGGATATGGGTTTGTCTTCAGTCTTGATAGTTCTTGTGGCTGGTTTCATGGCTCGTTGTATCTGCTGGTGGCTGTAACCGTTTTGCTGAAAGACCTGGGTGAGGAATGTGAGTTCAGGTGCTAGAGATTCTTGGTCGCATAGAGCTGTTGCTCTATGTACCAGGGATGAGAGGACTGAGTGCTTGTTGGCTAGATGGTGATGGGATTTTTGGTGTAGGTAAAGGTTGGTATGGGTTGGTTTTCTATATACTCTGTGTCCGAGGGAACCGTCCGTCTTCCTGTATATGTCAATATCCAGAAATGGGAGGTGTCCTTCATCTTCTATTTCCATAGTGAATTGTATGTTGTTGTGGATTCCATTTAGGTGGTTAAGAAAGCCGTTAGTTTTTCTTTTCCATGCGGCCAGATGACGAAAGTATCATCAACATATCTATACCAGCAAGTGGGCTTGTGTGTGGCTTGTTTTATAGCTTTAAAGCTATAAAACAAGCCACACACATTCATAATCCTACTTACCTGTTACAGTAATACTGCTAACACATATGCATCATCGTAATACATGCGTGATTTAGGCTTCTGCTGCAAAGCAAATGAGGGTGCGCTCTTCTGAGATTTTATGCACAGCAGGGTTTATTCTGTACCGATATTTTGGAACAACCTATCTGTCCCATCTTCAAGGGTTGTCCCACAAACACCAGTAAGGATTTTCCACTCTACACTGCCCAAAATACCAAAACAGCACAGACCTCAACAGCATACTTCACACTGCACAATACTGGTGACAACAGCAGTTCAAAATTATATCTTGTTGGTACCTGAAATGCCGAACTGAATCTTTCTGCAAAGAGTAACGTTAAACAAAACTCCAGTAATAATAAAAGTAAGCTAGCAAACTACAGTCCATGGTTCACTGTTCTGTATCTCGTGATGTATTGCAGCTCGTGATATAATGCATCACAAGTAGTGATAGTTGTCCTTAACCCTCTGTACTCCCGAGATCTATCTACCTGTTCCTGCTTTCTTTTTCCTAAACTCAACATGGCACCATAGGGAGGATTTCATAATATCAGAAAAAATGCACACCATACTTGCAGAGGTCCACATACAAAATATTATCAAATACTGCCAACAATAACACAACAGCTAGGCTCACTGCAACATGTAGCAAGGAGACTACTTTGAAGGAGACAGCATGAAATAGGAGGTTAAGTGATGTTATCACTCAGAAAAAAAATATTCTCTGGGAAAACTGTACATGCAACTATTTCATGAACTTGTTTGCCATCCAATTTAAGGTCATTAGATTAATTGCTAATTCATTTCTCAAGTGCATACAATCAGAGAAACTATTATAAAAAGTATCTGTGATGCATCCCACACCTTTGGCAACAAACTGAGTTTGTTCTGTGTAACTTCTTTAACACTCTTCAGTCATCCTATAGCAATAAGGAGCGTCAATGTTTATAGTCTGTACACTGTCATGCAGAATGGCCACATGAAGAGGGTAAAAAATGCTCCCAAAAGACAGCAGCACTGCACAGTGCATATAAATGCAGCAATTGCAGTGTCTTGAATTTCCAGTATCATCAAAAAAAGGACAGCTGTTGACATTTATTCCTTCACTGCATTAGGAACCAGTCTTGGCAACTTTACTTCACCGAACTACCGAAGTGCTCGTGTCCTTTTGGTATATTACTAACCCTAACCCAACCACTGCATTTCTTCATATTACTTAAGACTATTGCAGTACAAGGCTCAGCACATGGCTGTAACAATGCAGGAATAAAGCATGAGGATACTGTTTTTGTACTCTTCCCTGGAGACCTCCAACATTTTCTGACATGACTAAAGCTCCAATGGAAGTCTAACCAACAAGATTAGCATCAAAACTGTTAACCCTTGGCTATATGAAACACACATTTATACATAACAGCAGTTCTGTTTCAGCTGACATCAACAAAGGCATGAATCACTCTAACACTTTTTAATTTTTTTAAACACAACATGGACATGTAAAAAGTTGAGACATATTTGTCATATCTGAAGTTTTGTCTATCAGAAGGGACAAACACAGCTGCTGCCATTTCTTGTTTAACTGCAATGGCATAATTCAGCACACTACCTACTCTGGCATATCACATCATTTTGTACTAGTAGAGATGTAGCCAGGTTTGTAGCCAGTCATCTGGCGAAAGGTCATACTACACAGTATGCTGCAGTACCCATTACTTAAGAACTCTGAAGAATTATCATATCCATGAGACAAAAACTACTTTTATGTTCAATTTTATGTTCAATGGACCACGCATCATATAATATAGCAATAATTATTCAACAAGATGCAACAGAATACAGCTTATTTAAATCTGTCAACTGCTCAACATGTTTCAGGTGGTATTTCACCCACCTACAGTATCTGGCATTAATGAGACTTGTACTGCTACCATTCACGACAGGTAGCAGTACAGGTCTCAATAATGCCAGATACTGTAGATGGGTGAAATACCACGCGAAACATGTTGAGCAGTTGACAGATTTAAATAAACTGTATTCTGTTGCATCTTGTTGCAAAATTATTGCCACAAACACTACTGTATTGCATAAAAGGTGACTGCATTTATCAACAGAACCAGTATTCACTGATTCTTTTTCACCATTTCATTGCAGGTATAAACCTCAAGTTTACTGCAGAGAAAAGTAGTTCTGTAGTCAATAGTTTAAAGCAACAACAGTTCACACAATTTTCTGTAATCTAAAAAGAATGTATGACCAACAAGAAATTACTGTTGTGCATTTTTCATTACTCATAATCTTATTTTACTTTCATTCAAGTCATAAAAATGTCCTGTGCAATAACATTTTCTGTCCGTGCAATATGCTCTAAGGTTAGGAAAGAGGAAAACAGGTCAGTCTGTTACAACTAGCCATTCTTCTACATAATATCCACTTCCAAAGAGTTTCTCCTTCAATTTTCATGTGACATTCCAAATCTAAATATTTTATTTAACAATCACTACTCTGAAATTACACCCATCTTAAACATCCCATATGTGGAGAACTTTCTGGGTATGCTTTACAATTGTGGCCCTGAACAGCCGCTAACCACCACGTATGTTGCTGCAGTCGTGGCGTCGTACCATTTATGGAGATGGACAAAGGTTAGATGGGTTTTAGGCTATTTCTGTAATTACATGGGTTCAAGGATACTTGAATAATTAGAATTTAAAATTTATCATTCACTTCCTTTCCGTTTCTTTGGGTTTTCATTTGAACCAACAACACACATGCATTCTGTTCGCCTTTTTCTTCACATTTTTCATGTAATACCCAGAGTGCAACACACTTCCTTTCATGATCTCACAGCCACTGCTCGCTCAGTGACGGAAGTGTTCTAGGTAGCGTGGGCCTCTTTTGGAAAATAGAATGGTGCAACACATCTCTCAGGTTGTAACAGAATATGAGAGACGTCTGCAGGGGATGCCGTTCGTGCCGAGGTCGTCATACGGACGTTCAATGTTGTGGAAAGACAGTGCACCAAACAAGATTTTTCTCACACACATTTTCTGTGACCAGGCCATCATGTTACAGTTCTTGAAGGACATGGGCTTGCTTCAGAATAAGGTGCAGTGCAATACCTGCGGTCGAGATATGACATGGTCCACACAACCTAATATTCCTGAAGGATTTATTTAGGTGATGATGTTGGAGGAAGGTTGCTGGGGCCAAGTATTCTGAGTCCAGGTCCATCAAGCATGGCTCTTGGTTCCAGCAGAGTAATCTCACTCTCCAAGAAATTCTATTCATCACGTACGACATCGGCATCCCCTACGTCAGGTACGCGCACACAACTGTCGTCTGCTATGTCATTTCCTTCACGTCACACTACCTCCCGCTAGCGTCATGGAAATAAGGCTGTCGGTGATGACTGTTTTGCCAGCAGCCATCTTGGGGCCACGATTGTAAAGTCCATCCAATTTTCATCTCTTTTGCTAAGCTTTGGCAATCAGCTTTGGTTCACACTGGTTAACCTCAAGACCCCCACAAAGACAAAGATGGTTCTGCCATGTTCAACCTACACATTCAAGCCAGAACCAGGGTCATACAGCACATATCACTGTGGCCAGTCAGGTAATCATGGACAAGATGGACCAGGTACATTTGCACAAAATGTAACAAACAGCCAAAAAAATATATCTGTTGGTGTGATTACAGCTACAAAAACTAAGGTACTGACAGTTAACAGAATAGGTACAACAAAATAAAATGATTTGGTCACTTCTATTTATCTACTTCACTTGAATACAAGCTACTGATGTCATCCAAGTTAAAGTAGAAATAATTATGTGCAAGCCAGAAATACACACTCCACATGATGTAACAAGCATACCTTTATACCGATGCTGCCATTCGGTTGCTGGATCAACAAAAAAGGGAGATATTTCAGCTCCTGTTGTATATGAGGATCATTATATTTCCGCCCAAGAAGCCGTTTGAAACCATGTATTGTATTCTTCATATTTGTTACCATCTGATTCTTTGCAGCAACTCCTAGGATACGGTTCTTTCCACTGAGGGCTACACATGATCTGAAAAGACAAGTTTTATAACATTTCATAGGTATTAGTAAGCATAACACTGTTGGCACCACAAAACACTTCAAAGGGTATATACAACACTGTTCAACATGCATATGCATCATGTGGCTAAGTATTCTCAACTCACAGCAGCGGATGTTAGGTACATATGCCACGAGATGAAAGAAATTTTCCACATCTGAGTTCGGCTTGACTCATGCATGGAGGAAAATGTGACATATCTAAATCAGTGCCACAGATGCTCTTCAAAAGATCTGTGGTGTTATCACCATTTTTCTTCCTCAATATACCTTCAGAAGTTGTTATACAACATAACTAATAAAGAATGTCCCAGAAGTCAGGTAACTGTACCGTATAATACAGTATAAATTTATTACGTACTTTATTTACAGCAAAACTTGCAGCTACATTTGTGGAACTGGAGTATCTAAATTAGCAAAAATGTGTACAGAAGACTCACACCAGTGTTAGCAGGTTTATACCAGAATATTCCCATTACACAAGAGAATGTTTTTTGGTTAACTAAGTCCTGGGTCACTTTCCATAATTCATTACATTTTAAAAAAATACAGTTTCACTAATTCACAAGGTCAAGTTCCTGGCACACATGAAGCCATTCTTAAACGGGCTCTATATATTTGTGAAATAGTTTGTTGATGCAAAAACAGTCTCTATTAAACCTCCCAGAATCAACTTGCTTAATTTAGGTTTTTGTATGGGAACATTATTTCAGATAACAATTCTCAACACACCACATCACTCAGACAATTTTGCATGGTAGGTGATGGAGTGCTTTCTATTGTTCTATCTGCAGTCAGCCAGGGTCCACACATTTCACTTCCATCTATTGCACTTAGTATTATGTTTTTATTTGCCATGTTCAGAGAAGATTGTGGAAATGTTTCCCATCAAGTCACAGACATTTTACATCCAACAAACATATTCACTGAACTTTGCGGTATTACAAGTTAAGCATGATGATAGGAAGTAAAATAATGCTCCTATTATTATCTAAGAAAATGTGTTTAAATGAGTCATAAGGAAGTACCAATAGGCATTATTTGAACTTTCTTAGAACTTGTCTGATAAGGATCCTACTCATAAAAAGCTGAGTTTTCCTTGTTCAAGCCACAAGGGCATACAGGGCAAGCATTCATTCTTGTGCTTGGCCCTAGACAGAGATGAGTGGTCACCTTCACATCCTGGCTATATCAACCCCAGGAAAGAACCCACTACCCACTGGATAGGAGGCTAGGTGGGCCCAAGAGCCCATCTGGATGTTTTGGAGCAGATAAATACTGTTCCTCTACCAGGAATCAAACCGCAGACCACCCAACCTGTAGCCTTGTTGCTATACTGACTGTGCTAACCCAGTTTCTACATTTCTTATTCAGAATAGTCTGAAACAAGATGCTTAATCAGAATTACCTTTCAACCTCACTCTAGAATATACAATTATAAAAATGCAAGCAACCAATGAAGGACTAAAACTGCACAGAGGACACAGCTCTAGTTTATGCTGCTGATACTTTATTGGACAAAAACAAACACACTATGAAGAAAAACATTGATGTCAGGAGTAAGAATGCTGATCTAAAAGTAAATGTTGACCAAAACTAAGAAATGACTTTTATGACACAACACTGCTTCTAAAAACTGCATAATATTAATTTCTGTCAACTCCTTGGACTTGGCCTCTCCTGAAGTCCACCACCCAGTGTGCACCTACACTAAAGTTTTGCAACATCTATTGCAACTCCTGTCAGATGGTCCTCCAATGAAACGGGGGGATGCATACCATCACCAGACTATTTCATTATATCTAGATGGAGAATGAATCAAAGAGGTGGTCCTGATATCTCGCAAGTAAGCTCATCAGCCCTAAAAAATGATTCTTACCTCTGGTGTCAAGTGAAGTTACTAGTGAATCTGTGTATGCAGAGAAAACAACAGAAAAAGGTGAACAACAATGTTATGATTGTGGATACCAGGGTTCACAAATTGTCCAGGACTCTAGATGCCACCTCCAAATTCAACGCACCAGACAGGTGACTTGAAGCAAGGGAAGTGCATTAATTATGCTGAAAATACTGGACACCACCATATAAAGTTCAGTCAGCCACATAACATGGCACCCAAGATTTGTGAACCTCACATGGATGAATCAAAACACAAATGTAACAGGCTAAAGTTACTTCAAGGGCCATCAATTTCACAAAAATCAAGAAAAAATGTATCAAAGCTAATAGTGTACAGAAGAAAATTTATCTACACATAACACAAAACTGTCTGGTTTGAGATGTAACGGTAAAGAAGAAGTTCTCATCTACTTCGCAGCAGAAGCCTGAAAACATGCATGAATTTGTCATATTCATACCACAAATGAATGTGGTAGATCAAAGTTACAGCACCACCACCTCTAACCCTGAAACTAGACGGAGGTAAGTAGTCAGCTTCATGCCCTGGCCAATCTATGTCTGGGGAAAAAGGCCCTGGTATCCACTGAACAGAAGGCTGGGTGAGCCTCAGAATGAGATGTGAAGGCCTGGTGATATGAAGAATGTGTAGAACTGATGAAATATACACATGCTGATGCCTAACCTTCTGGTTGGTAGGTTGGAGGAGGATCCACCAACATGCTGCACAACTGCAGCAAATTTGGAAATTTCAGTCACCCAAGCCCCATATCACTAACATGAGAACTGAATGGTTAACCTTGACCTTCCTTGTAACCTACATTAAAAGGCAGCTGTGACTTGAGTTCCTGACACTTTTTAATGGCAAATGCAATCTGAGTTTCTGTAACTAATATACAAAGTCAAGGCCTAACTTGGATGATTACATTCTAACAATACTGGGAAATGTGACATAAGTGACTACATGCATGGGTGTGGAGTGTTGTCAGCTGTGTTGCAACAAGGCATGAACAAAACTTTATTATTATGACTGAATCTAAAAGCTTACTTATAAACAATAACTGCATTCACAAAATGACAGTACTGTAAAGTGTTGATGCATGAATAACTTTAAATAGCTAAGTGTGCAGTCAGAAACAAGCCCTTTTCTATAGTACTGCAGGAATAATTTTACACTGTAGTAATGTGCAGAAGCATTCAAAATTGCCATACCCAACCAGCCTGCTCAACCATCCTAACTTGTTCATGAAATTCAAATGTACAATTATACTACCCCAACCTCAAGGGTACAATCCCTGGTACCAGACCACCTGAGAAACTAAATTCTATAGTGGTACGTAATACTTTCAGGTTCTCAGTATGGACCTGCTTCATGTTACCCGACTGGAATGTAGAATTTTGTGGCAGCTCCTAGATTTTTGGAAAATATGTGGACCTATGCTCAATGCACAACATTTTTCACATACCTAACCGACTAGACACCAAATGTCACGGCAGCAATTCTCAATATGCTTATCAAATCTCCCACACCTTCAGAGGAAAGGGGGAGGTAAATAAAAATTAAGCAACAACACAATGGAATTATTTTAATATGTCCCATTTTCCATGCAGTAACATAATATATATATAACCAACAATATGCACTTCAATGTTTATGATGCATTTTATTCACTATATATACTCGAGAATATAGTGAATAAAATACATCATGAAAACTGAAGTACCTTTTGTTGGTTATTAATATATTATGAACACACTGGAAAATAACAAGGATTCACAAAATGTTGTTGTAAACAAAAGGCCAAAACATGAAATGCTTATGTGACATTAAACTTATATCTTGTCTAAATGCCAACTAAGTGTAATTAAAAACGCACAGTTCTACAACATTAAAAAACGTCAAATATATGAAAATTACAAAACAACTTTACCTAAATCAATCTTAGTAATCTATCAGTTACCTAAGGGTTTAACAGACCACCTACATACAGCATATTAACAGTTATTAAAAATCCTTATGCACTTTGCTAAAAATGCACAGGCACTGGAAGGAAAACCTCAGTATATTATCGACTGCTAATAATTCATGTTAGCCTGCATATGACACACACATATTTATTGTCCAATTATACCACCGCAGGGCACAAAATCTCGGTATCTCCGACGTTTACCTAGCTAATCTTCGGTACACAGTTACAAATGCACTTAGCACGAACTTCAGAGCAAGGTCATTAAGTGCATATGACACTGCATTCTCAAGGCGTACCCTCCTTTTAACTTACAACTGTTACACAATGCTCTCTTCACACAAGATGTACACTTAAGGCCATCAAAGCAATATTCTTAGCTTCTAATACAAGTGTGGGTGAGGGGAATTAGCTGCTGCATGTACAAATAGCAAGTCTGCTACATGCATAACAAGGAAAGTGCTCACCCAACAGCACACACTACTGAACTTCGTAGGACGAATGTTCATTTTCACTTGACCTAACCATATTTGGTCACCTCTGCGTGGGCTACTACATTACCACTTTCTCATTTCATACCAGATCATCAATCGCAGAAGAAACATTACGTATACAAGTATCACAATGACAGTAATTCAAGCGGTTTATCCCTAGAGGATTTATAATCTTCGCGTTGTATTCGTCGTATGATCCACAATACCTAACAATACAAGTTTCTTCGCACTGTGTCTTAAATAAGAAACAACAGAAGAATTTAAATCAGTACTTACGGTGTTGCACGTAAACTGTAGTCGTTCGCTATAGTTTCTATTCCTCCCGCTCTTGCAACAGCAACGTAACAAGACTCATTACCAAAGTCAATACCTATCACAGACATAGCAGCCATTTACACTTACAGAAACCAATGAGCCGACCGCACAACAAATCAAACGCAAGTTACTCTATGAAACAGTCAACGCACGACTACACACTACACTATTCGTTTCACAATTTCTCTCAATCGCCGGCAAACGAACTTTCTAGCACATGGGAATGGATGGAACAGTACAGTGATAGGCTCGCGCTACGACCGGAAAATTCCAGAACCCAGCCAAGGTGATATACAGAGCGAGTTTAATCACGGCTTCCACGACGTTCGGCAATATGCGGCAAAATTATCAAATTAAACAGAATCACAAGATTAAAGAGGCCACGCGAATTTACGGAATCGGACTACAGCGATTTTATACCACCTATAAAGTAGCAGAAGTGATCGGCAATATTCGATGTTGCAGAAACAAGATCCAAATGCTACAGATGTTTTTGGCTGAAACCGCCGATTGGTGTTGCCCTCTGCCAATGAAACGGACAATCAGCGACCATACGGTCAGTTACGGTCGGGACCGTAACTCTGTCAAAGTACTCTTTGCTGCTGTAACTCTCTGACTTTTATGCGGGAAGTTAATGAATGAGCTTGTACCGTTCACAGACACATTTCGAACCCTCTGTTTTCAGATCCGTGTAACTATTTGAACTGCACGTGTATTGTTTTGTATTTTATTTGCGTTTCATGAATCCACAATAACAATGAAACGGGATATAGAACATGTCAAGAGTAATACAAGTAATAGTGTAATAAATGTTCGGAATTATACAAGATGATTCCGAGTCAAGTACATGATAATGTTTAATACAAGCCGGATCAAACCCATTGTGTTAACAACAAACACAAAGATGGTGCACCACACACATCACCCATACTCTGGATTATAACTCACCTATCACTGCTGTATACACCACTCCACAGTAGCTAAATAATTTTAACTTCCAATATTTAATAATCGGTATTCGAAAGTTTTAACCGACATTATATGTTTTCAATGTTATGGAGTGAATATGACACATTTAACTACAACTGCATTCTTGTATAAAAAACATCGCTCGGAAGGGGCCAGATTATTGGCCAAAATATATTGGTGAAAATACTATAAATAAAAATACACCATAAAATTAAAGTGAATTTATTTATTGTTTATTACTTACCCCATGGAGTAGGGTCCTTCTTGAGAAGCTCTGGTTCTCAGCTACTCAAGAAATTCACCGCATGTTATGGAACCCGAAGATTCATTACCACATTGACAGGCACCCACCACCTGTCCCTAGCCTGAGCCAAGATCAATGACCCCCCATCCCACTTCCTGAAGATACATCTTAATGTTATCCTCCATGTATGCCTGAGTCTAAAAGTGGTCTCTTTCTGAGGGTGAAAAAATAGGTTACTTTTTCTTCATCTCAGGTATGGTTTCAAGTTTATTCTACTGCAATAACTAAGCATATGATTCCACAGTGATTGGTGTGACAGAATTTTGTTTTGAAAATATTACATTCCAAAATGAGTCAAACTGCTACCTTTTGTAAGACTTTTTATATGAAACAGTTTGTTCCTGTATGATAACTTATTTTGCAATTTACAATACTGTATAGTAGTATGCACTAAATCACGTAAATACTGAGTTGTTTGCTTCACAATTTATTTTGTCATTTTTTAACATTACTATATGGGTCTCTTGAGTCTCAGTGTGTGACTGCTTATTTGACATGTGTGTGTGTGCCAATTAAGAGGTTAATAAAAATATTTTGGCTGCATATGAGCAGTATAAATCTTGAACACACAAATAACAACCAGTTTATGCTACACTCAGGGAAAACCCAACCTACTGCTTCTAGGATACATGGATAGGAATGGCTAAATAACTGGGAATGAAAAGGAATATGACAGGAGGGAAGAAGACAATGGCATGAAAGGGATAAAGGATGTTTTAATATCAACAAAAGGAAGGGTGGAAGGGAGGGGTGATAATAAATATGAATAAATGGGAACCAAAAATAAAATGATAAATGAGAGAAAAAGATGATGGTAGGACAGAATAATGGCATGTTTTATATTAAGGAATGGGAAAGGGGTAGGGAAGGACCATCATATGATAAAAGAAAATCACAAGAAAAATAATTTTCTCTTCTATTAATAATGTACCTTTACCCTTGTACCATATTTACCCGAATATAAGACAGCCCCATTCCACAACCTTAAATTTTGAGGAAGACATCTATACAGAACATTCTAATTTTTTGCACAATTATAAGGTGACCTCCCATTTTTTGGACGATGAGTTAGGAAAAAGTCTGAGTCCTATACTTGCATAAATATGGCATATCATTGTCACATATATGTCACACAGTAGGACAGCGAATGACAAGAAAAAGCAGAAATCCAAAATGGCATGTTACCTTTACTGAGGAGTAGAGGTGAACAGATGTCAGTTCAATCACGAAACTCAATCATTGCCACAGGCCCATTTTACATGAAAACAGCTGGTATACAGATCACTAATTCATATAAAATGAGCATTTTGTGCAATGAAAACATAGGATGTCAAAAATATAGATGAAGTAAGAAAACACTCACAGTGGTATGAAGATTATACACTCCAGGAATTGATACAACATAGCCCAGTGTTGGAGGATCCTGGGAAATCTGTTCTTGGTAAATCTTCTAGACTGAAGATGAAGCCAGTAGGTTCCTCTCACACACAACAATCAAACTACATGGTGTCAATTCCAAGAAGACCATAATCTTCTACATTAATTAACTGCAGGCAATAATATGGACGTCATCTGTTGACATGCAACTTTTATTATAACAAATCTGAAGCAGCTACACGTTTTGGCTGCGTAAAACAACCATCATCAGGCTGTACATTTCAGAAAATGAAAAAGACAATTATACAGCTGTAGCTATACACATGTACAGCTACAGCTGTATAATTTTCTCTGTACATTTTCTGACACATATGGCATGGTGATAGCTGCTTTATGTGGCCAAAACATGTATCTGCTTTGAAATTGCTATAATAAAAGTTGTGTATTGACAGATTAGGTCCTTATTATTATTTGCATTTTATACAACAGGGAGTCACACCTTAAGAAAATAACTGCAGGATTCTCCACTTTCTGAAATTGTATTATCAATGCACATTGATTACTGGAACATTATGATCACAGCTCACATATTTCATAAGAGGGAAACACAGAGCACATTCAAGCAATACATGTACGGTAACATCACGTCAGGGAAGAAAATATGCATTGTAGTTATAATATTAACTGTCCATTGCACTGACATATACAATAAATGTTTAAGGTTACCAGATGATCTTGCGGATTTTTCCACTGGCACGCCACGCAAAAGTTTTTAATGTGTTGCTGACATTCACTCTAACAAACTAGAAGCTCCAAAGTGAAAACATTACATAAATTTCAGAGAAGCGACATCAAAAACAATTGCATTTTTGTATTATCAAATGCATGACAATGAACACAAGACCAGCAGATTTCAAAGAGATTTGGATCAAGCATCTTTATGTACTTAAACTTTTGGTATGAAATGCAGTACAGTACCCATTTTAAGTTACACTCGTCACATAATCACTTTAGATATATAAACAGTGCAGTGCCAAATAAAAAACTGTGTGGCTTAATAATAAGTCATCCTGGTGTGTAACAAGTTACATGTATTACATAAAACCAAGCAACTTGCAAATATGGTAGTATTGTGTCATTCCAAATGTTAGAACGCGCAAAGTTTCACTACTACATCACTGTACAGTAAAGCATTGCTAATTCTGAATTTCAACTATCTGAACCTTTTAGTCTATGTACATAACAGTGTGGCAGTTTCAGTGATGGAAGATCCAGGGGCCATATGGCATTTGCAACCAGTTTCTAGCTTCCAGATATGGCATTTGTCTTTCTCTTTTTTTTTTCTTTTTTCTTTTCCTCAATTCTAATTCATTTTCATGTACCTACAATCTGAAGTCAGGTAAGCGATAGAACTGATATTTTCATCACATATTTCAGTCTACATAACCTTGCTTGTTACCTCATTTTGGTATCCCTTTCAGTGTGGCCATACCCATTAGGGTGGTATGCCATGGTGCAGTACTTCTACATACTATTATTAACATGTACTGGTTATAATTAAGTTAAAATAAAGTTCACTGGGATGAGATAAAATCAAATGGTGTCAAGGATATGTGAGTCTTCTAGCACCTACTGTGTATGGAGCTTGGCAATGTTTTCACTGTTATCCTAGTACCCTCTCTGTCACTCATTATACATCTCATACACAATGTTTTGGATCATGTCACCACACTTTGTTGTTTCTGAAGATGTCTATGGTTAATTAATGTATTTCACACTGTAGACTCCAGTATTGATATATATATGTATTACATGTTCTCAAGTGTATGAAAAAATAGTGAAAATTTTATCAGACAATTAGATTCATAAATTGTTACAACTGGAGTATATAGGTTCTTACAATGTTGACACAGCTTGTTGGGTCAAGAACAACTACGTGGCCTAAGTTATGGGTTGTTCGATGACACTTTTTTCTGTGTTTATATTGCTGCATTAATGTCACAAATGGGGTTCTCTGTGTCTGTGCAAGACTCACTGACATATACGCAAGTCTTCACCAAATGATATACATGGTATTTTTCTAGGGCAGTCACATAAGATCCTTTCCTGGCTACCTGAACTATTCAGGTAGTCCTGTCTATATTCCCATAACTGTTACATATGTGAGGAGATGCACAATTTGATTGCCTTTACAATAAAGAGTCATCAAAAATGATTTAGTTTCAAGATATAACTTTTATGAGGAAAGATACATAGATACGTGATTATCTGCAACACACTTTTCAACTTGAAAGTTTTCTTCAGCATGAACATGTATGATCCACTTTCAGTTGCAGTAAGCACTGCCACTGTCACAGTTAGTTGTATGATGGCAACTATGCAAGGGAAAGCAAATTCATTGTTAACAGGGCGGTGCAATTTCTGCCAAACATATGGAACTGATCCTCCCCTTTGGCAAAGTTATTCAGCTTGCTGCTTTAACCTATGAAGGAAAGTGGAAGTGAGGGAAAATGCAAATTACCTGGACGATGTAAACAGACACAAGTGTCCCATCTGGCAACAAGAACGAACCCATGAAATTTACAAATACATGCAAGACTCCCCAACAATTAATGTTAGGTGTAGCATAGCGCGTGATTGTGTTACAGGGCCTTTCTTAATTGTTGACAGCATTATCATGGCAAACATTTACTTGGCTACATGACAACTGTTGGTATCTACACAGATTGATGGCACTGAAGAAGAAGAAGAAGAAGAAGAAGAAGAAGAAGAAGAAGAAGAAGAAGAAGAAAAAGAAGAAGAGGAGGAAGAAGAAGAAGAAGGTGCAATTTTGTTTAACAAGATGGCTCTTCACCCCACTGCAGTCATGAGGTACAAGATTCACTGAATGTCAGACTTACGAATTGGTGGACTGGAAGAGACAGACCAACAACATGGTCCCCCTCAAACCCAAACCTCTCACCACTTGCATTTCTCTGTGGTGATTTGTGCAAAATTTAGTTTACACAACAGAGAATATCTGAGATTTATGTTACCTACCAGAGAAAATTAACACAAGAATAGCCCCAGTCACTCACGAAATGCTTCAACAAACATGGCAAAAATCGAGAATGGTATAGATGTTCACAGGGCTATGACCAGTGTGCACACTGAGATGTTCCATGGTATGTACAAAAACTTGATAGGCACACTACAGCAAACCCTGTTTCTATACCTCTCTCCTCATACTGCTATTGTATTAAAAGTACATCCATCATTTTGCATGACCCTATACCTTATTGCCTTTATGTTCTGTTTTTTGTACCTGAAATTATCTTCCCATCTCCCTGATATACTGATGTGCAGAATAAATTAAACTTATTTCTTCAAACACAACAGAGGTATATTTTAATTCTAGTTTTCGCCTGTACATGTATGATGCATGTTTCGGCCTGTACTTAGGCCATTATTAAGCATGTTGATACAAAAATCTTGTACAGGAAAATATAAAAAAATTAAATTTAAGGAGCCCCTTCTTGACAGTCACTGTTTCCTATAATGTTAAAATATAAAATATCAAAAATAAAAATCATAAAATCTCAATATTTTTTTAAACATATATATACATAATAATATTAATTTTATACTCCCATGTGTTGTAGAAACAGTTTGTACTATAATTCTTCTATGATTTTCATATTATATTCGGCATAGCATGGTATGTTTTATAAATTTTTCTTCTTGGAATTCTGTTGGAAATTGATGGCAATGATGCAGTTTCCGTAACATATAACAAAATAAGAAAACTTGTAAGTTGTATGCTTTGCTAATATTGTTGCATTTGGTATGTTGACATATCATCTTAAAGGTGGTGGTGTAGTGATGTTTACGTGTGGAGGTAAACATCACTACACCACCACCTTGTAAGATGATATGTCAACATACCGAATACAAGAATATTAGCAGAGCATACAATGTACAAACTTTCTTATTCTGTTATTTAATGTGTTACAGAAACTATACTGTGGCCAGCAATTCCCAACACATTTCACAGCAGAAAAATTTATAAACGATACCAAGCCATGTCAAGTAGAATATGAAAATCATAGAAGAATTATAGTGTGGACTCCCACTACAACACACAAGAACCTAAAATTATAATAATCTGTATAAATACATTTATAAATCATTTAGATTTCATACTTTATATTTTTTATTTTAACATTATAAGTAAATGGTAACTGTAAACAAGGTGCCGCTTAAATGTACTTTATTGCATCTTCCAAGATTTTTGTATTGGTATGCCTGATGATGGCCGATGAACAGGCCGAAACATGTAGCAAACATGTAAAGGCAAAAACCTGAATTAAATGAAACCTATGTTGTGTTCCACAAAACAGTGCAGTTTATTTAGTAATTAACACAGCACAATGGCTTCCATAAGGTCACTGGTGTGCGGCGTCTATGCATTTTAGTTTACAGGCCCCACTGTTGCTGAATTTATTCAATTTTTTAAGTTTTAATCCTCTAAATTTCCTAGTGGCATTATTCCTCTAGAAGTAATCATCATGCCTGCTTCCCAGAAAATTTTGACTATAAAGGTGTAACTTTACCATTGTGTGCAAATTCAGCCCATTTATTTTTGCATTTTTCTTGTTTGCTGAAGTTTCTAAGAGGCTTTTCTACAGAGACTTTTTGTTATATCTGTGCTAAAGTTAAAAAAAAATTTTCTTTTAAAATGTTTTTTTTATAAATATTTAGCCTTTTTCCTTTAAGTCTAAGGGGTAGAGTTTGGGAAGGATATTATTGATTTTTGTTGTATCACCTATGGCGATATATATTTTCTGTCATAGATATCTTTATGGAAACCATCCATTGTATTTATTACTAATCAAAACTATACTTATTCACTCTACCTCCATATAGGTTTATTTTAATTCATTTGGTTAATCTTACACGTTTGCTACAAGTGTTGCCCTATACTTAGGCTATCCTCAGGCATAAAAAAAAGCAATCCCATTACAGGCCTGGACAGACCCTGAGGGTTCCAGGAGTTTGAAGCTCCCAGATTTCAAGACAATCGGCACATGAAGGCTTTAAGGTTATCAGTCTTATGCACCGGCCACCTTTGTTCCCCCCCCCCCGCAGGAAATATTCCTGGTACTCATTACAAAAACAATACAGAGGAAAATATAATACAAATCTAAGGGGGAACCCTTTTTTACAGTCACTATAATATTAAAACATAAAATATACAATATAAATCTATAACACATACATTAATATTTAAAAATGTATTCATAAAAACTTGTCTGACATTAGTCCTTCTGCACTGTAGTAAGAGGTTAGAATTCTTATATGATTCTAGTATATTCTAATGTGGCATGGCATCAATGTAGCTTATTCTTGTATAAAATCCTCCTCTGAATTCAGTTTGTGAATTATGGGCCAGAACAGAATCTCTGTAACACACTAACAAAATAAGACCTGCACACTGTATGCTTTCATAATATTACTCTTATTATGGTATGTTGACATATCACACTTGCAAGGTGGTGGTGGAGCAATGTTAATCTTCAGAGAGTTGGGGTGTGATTGTGGCAATGAACGCATTGGAGATATGCACCATAATCATGGTCAACATCTATCTCTCTCAGGTTATATTATGACATCATAGACTTTACTGGATCCTGTTGTACATTTTTCTTTAATTTAATTACTTTTTACTATGTCAGAATAGATACAAAACTTCTCCAAGGAATTTATAAGTTTCCCTTTATTCACAAAATGTAAAGTATCCATGAAACGTTCAACAGGGCCAGATAAATGTCCAGTATCATGTAGGTGTTTTGCAAATGCTGAATTTGAATTTTGATATTTGAAAGGATGAAGATGTTCATTACAGCTCTCGCAGAATAATCTGCCAGTATGTGCAGTGCATTTCTTCCCGCAATCTGGACCCCAACAGCTGGTAAATACCACTTATGTTAAATTTATAGATGTTACTCATGTTATTGTATCCCAAGATTTTCCCTATAGTATTACTAATTTTGACATGAGCACCTTTAAATAATTTGTGACATATTTTACTTCTTTGCCACAACATGTAAAAGCAAATCATTTTTCTTGGTTATTGCCTCCACGGTCATCATCTTCTTTTTCTCTATTCTTTATCATCATATCAGAATATTTATGGTACACTGTGTTGTACCAGTTACTGTGTAAGATGCTTTTGTCTATTCAGATTTCTTTTTCTGTCTCTTCCATTGGATATGAACATATTTCATTAGAAAGATCTAATTGTAGCAAACTTTTGATCTACTGGATGGCCAGAATCTCTTGGAATGATGTAATCTGTTGTTGTGGGTTTACTGAACATTGATACATTAATGTGCTTTTGAATTCTCTATAATGTAATGTCTAGGTAACTCAAAAAGTTTTTTTTCTTTCTCTACAGTGAAATTCAGTTTAGTGAATATATAATTAAACTCTTCTAAGACACTCTTTAATTTCTGTGATCCTTTTGTCATAAATTATCAAAAATGTCATCTACAAACCTAAAATACCCCACTAAGTTGTGGTGATTTAAATATCCAATATAGAGGTATGCTCAGTGATTCGTAAAAATATCTCTGAAAAAACAGAACATGTGTGGGCAGCCATAGCAAGACCAGTTTTTTATATATATTAACTGCCCCTGTATTGGAAATAGTTTTGATGCAAAATGATGTTGCAATATTATATTATCTCTTGTTTTATGTTTCCATCTGTTTCATCAAAGCAAAGCATTAAAGTGATAATGTTTTCTAATCTGTTGATGGGGATATTGGTACACGTTTTGAATGTTGGATGATACAAGTCTCACGTCCTCATGGAATGTCTTTCAAATCCATTAGTACGGCCACTATGTTTCTTATATTAAAGGAATATGGAAGTGGAGCATGTTGTTCTAACATATGGGCCAGATGTTTTGTAAGTTTATAAGCTGGAGCATTCATCGAGTTTATTATGAGCCTTGTACAATGATATTCCTCTTGAATCCTTAATCCTTTAAATGACGGTGGTGTTGGGCTGAGATTTATGAATTTCCATCTTGGACTGCAATAAACTGTGACTGTTTTTCTTTAAGTTTTTCCTAATAGTTATCTGAAATTTATTGGCATGATTAATACTTTCATACATAAAGTCATTTTCATTAATGAACTTGTTTACTTTACCATACAATTTCTTTCTTTTATGATAATTACAGAATTTCCTGTATGTGCTTTAATAATGATAGCTTTATTCTGTTTAAGCTCTTCCTTTATATCTATTAAAATTTGCTGTTCTCTTTTACCTATTTTAATATGAGATGTACTGTATTATTTCTGTTGTTTGTACAGTTTTTAGCTACTTTAAACCTAAGAAGATCTTTTTGAGGGGAAGGTGAATAGCTAATACCTGAATCAGCTTCTAAATCTAATATTTTTCACCAATGTTTTGATTTATGTTGTAGATTATATTCAAGTCCTTTATTAAGTAGATCATAGGCATCTTTTGTAAATATAGTAATTCTTTCATTGGCCACTTGCAGACAAAATTCATGCCTGTATTTGGCTTATATGGATTATTTATTAAGTTAAATAACTTTTTGTTTGTATTTTACAGTTCTTTGCATCAAAGTAAACCTGTGCTGTGTTACACTAAATCAAGTGTGGTTTGTTACTGTCAGAGATCATTAAAATATAGTCTAAATACATCCAGTAGGCCAAATTCTTGTTGTTTCAAAATGTTGCATTATTTCAGTATGTTCTAAATACTGCAAAAACATTCTGCTATAATTGGAGAGCGGGTGACCCAACAGCTAATCCTTCTGGTGAATTGAAGAACTCTTGGTCAAACAGGAAAAATCTTGTTTAATTACTATGTTAATCATGTGGATTAATTCTTGGTCTTCCAGTGATGTATTCAAATTTTGACCTAGTTTATTTTTTAATATCTCAGTAATTTGTGTAAGAAGAATGTTGGTATGCATGCTGAAGTGTCAAAAGAACATAGTCTACTGTCATCATTTATGAAACTTGTAGTCGTCGTCAACTGCAGAGTCTCGTATGCTGCAAGTGCAGGGTATTTTACTTATGTCTCCAGCTGAGATGTTACTGTGTGTGCCAATGGTTGTGCAGCAAAGTTACATCAATGTATAATGGGCCTGAACATGTGGAGCTGTTTATACAATTTAATTAATGCCTTCAATTGAGGGGGTCAGAATTTATACTGCAAAATCTCTGTGCATCTTCTTTAGGAATTTGTGTAGTAGACATTTTTATGACTGATCACTTCTTCTTTATTCCAACTAAATGCATATAGTATATTAAATACATATATTTATCACCAATATATAAATATACAAATACATGTATTTAATATACTATGTGCATTTAGTTGGAATATACAAGTGGTTGATTATAAAAATGCACAACATGGAAAACTTCAAAATAACTTTTATGACTAATTTATGATCCTCTAGGTACCTCTGATTGGTATTAGCCTCTACTTTTTTGAATGAATTAAATTATAAGAAGGTATTTACTGTAATACTGTAACCTTTTTTGTAACAATAGCTACTAATTTTCCTTTATCAGCAAGTGTTCTAACTAATTTGTTGTTTCTGGTTTAGTTTTCACTACCTTCATTCAATTTTTGCTACTCTGGAATTTTGTATATTCTTACTTAAAAGCACACACACATTTTTTTGCAAATGAGAATCTCACACATTCTTGGATGCTTTTGTTTGCCTGTTCAATGGCAAATTCAGCTTCAAGAGCTGGTGTTTTTATCTAATTATTATGTCCAAAATTTAGCTTATGTTAAAACATTAACCTAGCAACAATAATTCTTTTGTCATACAATATACTCTTGTACAATTTTAACTCTATTACCAAAACCATGAATTTATCTTTGTGTTGGCTGATTTTGTATATGTGTGCTTTTGTGTTTTTATTTTTTCTTCAATAAGTAGTATATACAAAAAAAAAACTGCTGCAAATGAAACAATGAAGATACTTCACAAGAAAAATTGTATTTTGATATTTAAAACATTTTAAAAGGTAAGGTCAAGCTGAGTCAAGAGCCTGGAAGGTTGGAATTCAATTCTTCACAACAGTTCTGGATTGGACAAATTATATTTTTGATTATTAACAATACAATGGGGATGAACTGTCTTAAGATGGTAAGATTTTTCTCTTCTCCATCATATCCAGACTCACTGGGTTCCAGCCACAAACTTACAATCCAATGGGTTCTGGGGATATTTTCCTTTGGGTAAAGCGACCACAGTGTAATATATGAACATTCATGTTGAACCATAGTACTCAATGGCTAACCCTTTAACTGCTACATTTTTAAATAGGCCAGCCTCCACTGCAATATTTTTCAGCATCCTAGAGTTCTTTATAGCAATGCATATGTGTAACTCCAGAAATTGCACAGCATGATTCTGTCTGTATCAAACAAAACACAGCCTGACTCTAAGCTTGGTTGATAATTTAGCTGATATGGAAACTCATGCATCAAGAGTACAATACTAGTGCTTGACATTGAAGACATTCCAAATGCATCACTACTAGAGGAGCCCATAGCAACATAAGGGTTAAGAATGAGTAGAATTTAATTTTATGTTTTCTGCATGCCTTCATAGCACCACACTTAACACAACACGACATTCTTTACTTCACTTAACCCTCTAGAGCCATGACCTGCTGTAACACTAATAAATTCTGCACTCTGCCCCCACACAATGTATTTACACATTTCACATCATTTTGAGAACAAAATTGTTTTTTTTCCTTCTTCAGCAATATAACCAGTGGATCCATGTAATGGAAACAGTGTGTTCTGTGTGAGAGAGGAGCAGAAACTTACAACACAAGTCACATAAATTTAGGTCTTCGAAGGGCTACACATGTGATGACACAAAACCACATTTGGAACAATACAGTACATGAATTTTGGCACTAAGGCAAAATTGCGTTAGCCTGGCTGTTTCATAAACACAGAATGAGAATGGAGAAACCAATTGGTAGCACTTATGAATAAAATACGTACATACAGTACATCCACCTACTGTCTCTGTTCCACACATATTTACAAGCAATTCCCTGTAGCATATATTCTTTACTGGAGACACACAACTGTCCACACTTGAGGGATGTTTGACCATGCATCTTCCTCATGAAATGATGTGAAATGTCAACTTGATGCAACTAGGTAATTTTATTGATGTATTCTTAGCTCTACATGTTTAGGGCGCATACGCCCATCTTCAGGAGCATTAGATGTTGAGTTGCAGCATATGGTTTTCTGCACCGAGTTTATGGATGAATGGTGGGCTGGAGAGCCGCTGCGTAGGTCCTGTGTATGGTGCGGATGGTGGTGTGCTGCACGGCACCGTCCGCACTGTACACACAACCTATGCAGCGGCTCTCAAGACCACCATTCATCCATAAACTCGGTGCAGAAAGCCATACACTGCAACTCAACATCTAATGCTCCTGATGATGGGCGTATGCGCCCTAAACATGTAGAGCTAAGAATACATCAATAAAATTACCTAGCTGCATCAAGTTGGCATTTCACATTATTTCAACTGTCCACATGTCCGTCAATAAGTTAGAGCAGTTTGTGCCTCACCTTGCATATGACCTACATATCATCTCTTACAGTAACAAGTCACATTACAGCATTAAGCGGAAATTAAAAACATACACTAATCTAATTTCTATAAAGTTTAAAGAGAACAAATAACCTGCACACTTTCTTGACAAGAACAATGTGGGCTTGAATAGGTTTTACTTCAAACACAAGTGCATTAGCAGTACATTTCCAAGTTAATTATATACAACTATATACATAGCCAACATTCTCACTTCAAGGATTCAAAAACAAAAGAACAAACAGGAACTAGCATTTGAACCACTGCTGGCATATGGTGAACCTGCCCATGTGCAGCGTAAGTCAAATATAAGTGCTTCACTACGACAAACAATATCCAATCTTCATGTCACTTCACTTGACTTCTGTTTAAATCCTTTCCAGTTTCAACCTGCATGTTACTTCTTCATGGGACCTGCTATCCTAGCGATCTTCGGTTTTGCTGGCAGCAGGTGATTATTGTTATTCTGACTAAACAGTTGCACATCCTTATGCTCCTTCACTGTCCGCTCCTTTGCTCCCCTACAATAAAACAAAAAAATCAAGGAATTACCATAGCAATACATTTTCAAACACTAACATACAGCTATCCCTCCTCATAGACATCCCTACTTTATAGAGGGCTGATGAAGGAGAAATCTATGCTGGTACAAGCACCCAAATCAAAGGCAAAGAAATGAAATGAGACAAGTAACCTGGTCTTTCTCGTTGGTATTGATATATTGACGCAACTTGTCACAGAAAGCATGTGCTTCAAATTTCAGCATAGTTGGAGGACACATGAAGGTATAACGTGAAGAAGAAGAGGAGAAGGAAATAAAGAAGTGCGGTGGTGGTGGTGGAGAGAAGGGGGAGAAATTTGAAGGATGGGAGGAGGTGGGGGAGGAAGTGACTTTGTTGCATATGAAGACATGCAGTGTTTTGTTTTCACGTATTATTACTATTCTGTGAGTTCTGATAATAGCTGATTTTGAAGTACGTAGTATAGTTAGTATTTGTCTCATTCAGAGAAGCTTTATTTAACAATTCTGCCGGTAGCTCCCCTCTGTAACATCAGATGGTTGGATGCCAGTTAATAACAAACTAAAAATCATGTGGAAGGAACTGCAAAGATCTGATAAGGTTTGCATCATTATCAGTTCCCTTATTTATGTGACATGTATAAGCTATTAAATGCAGTCACTAGACACTTCCATAATTAGAGTCAAAAAGAGTTCTGCTACCTAAATTCACATTTATTGTAACAAACCCCTAAATTTTATGATTTCAATATGATTTATATTCACATTTTTAAAGTAGGGGGTGACATTTAGCAGAATTAGATATAACCATTGCTTTCTTTCTAAAAACATGTTTTCTGGTTTTTTGTAGAAAAAGCCTCAAAATCACAATACATAACGCACTGGCAACTGCGTGGCTTTTGATAAATTTGTTGGTACGCTCCACAATTCTTTGTCAGTAGGTGCATGAACTGAAAAAGTGTAAGATGACAGAATAACTGAAATGACACAGGGCCACAGGCACGCTTCCTATGTCCCAGCAACGTCAACAAACCTTTCTCTATTTATATATGTACACATGCACTGGCTGGTGCCATTTATTTTGTATGAAAAGATACGAAGGGTTTTAGAAATGTCAGTGATACAGCCTACATATAAATAATGTCATTACCAAAAAACAAAACAATTGCTGCAGTTAGTATATCATATAAACTGTTCCTGGTGAATATCCACAGGAAACTACGTGTTACTGGAAATAATCTTTAAGGACCTTAAACAATGAATTCAACAGAAACTACAAAAAACTCCAGAAAGCAGCAATATTGTTTTGGAATGGACGAACATCAGAACTATAATTTCACAGGCACCAGATGAAATTTGGGAAAATACAAAGCATTTACACGAGAAAAAAATTAAAAATATTGGACAATTAAATAAAATCAACTGTACAACAGAAAAATTCAGAATCAAAGATGTATCTTCTGACAAAGACCACAGACAAAGAGAGTGAATATAACTGCAGAAGAGCCATCACCACAAGAAAAGTCAGAAACAGATATCACAAATAATGGGAACAATTTGTATCACACTTAGAATCTAAAATACACAAAATAAAATCCAACACACTGAAACTACTAACATGAACAATATAAATTCTTGTCCAAGGAAAGAAAAATGTTTACATTATGATAAGGAATTATGGACTAATAACTCTCTTCAAGGACATCACTGGAATACACAAAATGCAGATGACAAAATTATAAAAATGCATGAGCAGAAAGAAGCACTATAAAAACAAAAAAATAGTAATTCACCTGGGGAAGATAACTTAAATTCTGAATTATATACATATGCAGGAGAAATGTTTCATGAGAGATTACTGTTTTATTTTTATGTAACATTTATACGATGGGAGAAATGCCAGAAGAATGGAAAAACAGTACTGTCATTCCTGTACAAAAGAAAGGTGATAAATGACAGGTGGAAAACAATATACAGGAATTAGCCTACATACTGCATGTTATAAACTATACAGTTAAGCTTTAAATGAGAAATTGAAAGCACAAACAGAATGGATCCTATTCAAATGCCATAACATATTCTGTAAAGGCCGACCTTGCATCGATTCAAAAGGCATTACCTCATCCACTAGTATAAAAATAGTCTTTTTTTTTTTTTAGATGATCATGTCATAATAGCTGATTCAGAGGATATTTTACAGAGAGGTGTTTTTACATTACCAACACAGCAAAAAAGTTTGGATTGAAAATACACCATAAAAATCTGTGACAACAATACTTTTAGCACAAGACCCAGTAAGATGTAAATTTATTACGGTTAACAAATCTTTACAACAATTAAAAAATTTTAAATATCTTGGTTCTGAAATTTCCTATGAAAATGAAAAATATGTTCAAAAGGAAAATTTGCTCAAATACTGAGAATTTTAAACAACAATTATAAACAAACTTTGGTCTAGAAATCTTCAAGAATAAAAATATATAAAGTAGATAATGCACTGGCTCTCCTTGTGTAGTAGTAGTACATCCCATGGAGGGGAAGTGTTAAATGTGAGTCAGGGCAAGCATATATGTATAAGCCATTAAATGCAGTCTCCCATTTAAACCACCCTTCTTTTCCATCAGTAATAAAAGTTTTCATACTACAAATTATAGCAGATATTGTAAAAATGTAACAGTGTGTCTATAGGAATCAATTCAGTATGTGCTTATGTTCAGCTGCCCTGAAGTTACGGACATATTCTAAGATACTTCATGCGGGGTTACCATAAATCAAGAAATCAACAGTGTAAGTGAATTCAGACTGCTTTACACTCCTGAAGCTCAGTGATCAAAATTAGAAACTGCTGGGACTGAGTACCATATAGGTTGATTAGCAGACAGCAAACTTGACACTGTACCTGCTACCTCCTCTTCAGAGACCCTCCCACTTACCCTGAAGATGACAGCAGTTTCCTCCAAAAAACTGGTACCTATCCTACAAAAGAAGCTATACTGCATCACATCCCAGCAGACTGTAATCTTTCATGACTGTGAGAAACTAAAACCTCACATACTGAAGTTTCATATTCAACTGCACAGCAGGAATTCTCAGTTCTCACCAACTGTATAAAATTTACATCAAGCCATACACTTACAGGTATCGAGTCAGATCCTCTATATCAACCAGCATAGAATCTTGCTCCATGTGTAAATCATCCCGGTCCATCAGGAACTTAACTAAGCCCTCATTCAAAACTGAAAGAGAAGAAAATATCACGTCACAGGTTAAGTGGCAAAACTATACAGCTGTTGCATGTGTTAGAGTAACAAATGGTTTCAGATACATTTATATACTACCCCTCACACATGATCCAAATCACACCCCTTGGTACATGCTGCACACCTGGGTTCCCATGGTTACAAAAGAGCCAGGGTTGTGACAGACATCACAACAAGGGTTTCTATGGTTTCAATGCTTATGAAAATGCTTGGTATGTGAGTGATGTCACACAAGGTTTCCATGGTTATCAAGTTTCCATGCTTACGATTGAATTCAGCATCTCACTGAGTCATACACCAGTTTCTACAATTACAATACAGCTTAGTTGGTATGTGTTCTGTTTCCATGGTGAGCTCAGGTACTTACAATAGCATCACCAGATGAATGGTATACAACAGATGGAATTAAAACTTAGTGTACTTTCAGTTACTGATAAGTTGCATTAATCCTTCAGTTTGTGAGTGATGTCACCTCAATCTTTAAGGTTAGGTCATGCATAACTGTCAATAATATATTATGTGCATCACATGAAGGGCACATTTCTAGTCTAACTATCAATTTTGAAAAACTGAACTAAGACAGTCAGTTAAACATTACATCTACTGACATGTTCACACTGTACAAATCTCTCCTTGACACACTTGGAAATAGACAATTCCTGGGGATTATCCATTACACCTATACTGCATATTAATGCATAAGGATGTACATACTTGCATATTCACATTGCAGCAGAACTCTTGTTTAAGTTGATGGCCTATAAACAAAAGTTGTCTACATGTTTAACCCTTTGATGCCTAAAGACACCGCACCGCTAACCTCTAAACGTTGCATTTTATATATTTATTCAACAAATATAGGTACTGAATATTTTAAACATGGTATATACTGTCCGGGTTTTTCTCTTCAAAATGCAGTTTGTTTCATAATTCTAACGTATTTGGTTCCTGTTTTATTCACATTTTATATACAGTGTGTGTTAAAATTTAAAAAAATAATTCCGGTGCCAAAAGGTTAACCACACAGATGATGAAGCTGGTATCTGGCACTGTATGGGATTTCATAAATCAGTCACGAGCAGACTTCTTGATAAACATGTGTCTTATTTTGATGGTTTCTGTACATGGGTGTACAAAACAGCGGCTAAAAATACATCAAGTACCCATCAATGATACGAAAGTTGCAGTGCAGTATGCAATCATATGAAGACTGGCAGGACTTGTCCATTCTAAAGACACTATTAATTATAAAAGCTGTTCGCTTTATTCCTGTACTCTTCTTTGAAGAATCGACTCCAGAAAACTTAAGTCACATGCGGGACAAGGCCAGAGTTGAAATGTGGAAAATACTTCTACCAAGGTATGAAGAAGTAAATCATAGAAATTAAAACCAACACAACATTACAAGCATAGACAGGTGCTCATTAAATAGCAAGAAGTGGCAGAGTGCCCTCCTTCATCACTACATATAAATCCATGTAATTACTATTGGTAAGGGATACTGAAAGATCCAGTGTATTCAAAGAACACTAACTCTGCATAAGAATTGAGACAGCAGTCAGATAAATGTATACTTCAAAGGTATCAGCTGTGCCAAATGTCTTGAAACAAAATGGAAAGCCTGCTTAAAGAAGAATATTGTAGTAGGAAAAGTTCTCCTTTGGCTTAATTAACTAAAGAAGTCATGGAAATGTATGTGGGAGTAATGCTATAGCTCCATTCTCTTTTATTATTAGCAATGGATGGAGGCAGGCGGTGAGCTACATGCCACAGGAAGAGCCCCCCCCCCCCACATTATCTACTGCATACAAGACTGGGTGGGTTCCAGATGAAATCCGTGTAGCATGGTAAAGATAGAAGCATGTCCCCACTAGGAACCGAACCTTGATTCTCTGGCCATCCAACATGCAACATGGTTATTACAGTGACTGTGTGCTACCTAAAAGGCATCTATAAAACTGTTCTTTAAACTGACCTAAGTTATGTGGTGCATGGACCAGGTAGCTCAGTTGGTATAGCAACTGACTACAGGCTGGACGGTCTGGGGATCGAATCCCGGTGGGGACAAGATTTTCCGCCTGTCCAGACTGGCCCTGGGGCCCACCCAGCCTCTTGTAAAATGGGTACCGGGTCTTTCCCGGGGATAAATTGCGGCCAGGGCGTGCTGCTGACCATTCACCCCCTACTAGTGCTGCGGTCATGGAAGAGTAGAGCTATACCTCTACCCACCCTCTGGGGCACACCAGGCCTGTAATGGGGTAAGCTTTACCTTTACCTAAGTTATATGGTGCCTGGTACAATGTAGTTTACACACCAACAAAGCTATAGACTGGACAAGTGAGAAGTGATGGTTCCATTCCCATCAGGGCAAGAAAACTTACCTCTTCTCAACAGTTGACAGACCTTCTCTGGGGCTCACTCAAGTGTCTTAATCAATGGATTGCTGGGGTTCTGTCCCTGGAGGGAATGTCAGCTGGGTGCAAAGCTGACCACTTGCCTCAGCTACTGCCAAGATTAATTGTACAGTGAGCTATACCTCCACTGCCCCATATGCCTGCATGGCATGCACTGTGCCTGGAGACGCATGCAGTGACATCTATGCTAAGAGTCTTGTAGTGGTGATAACATGACATGTCTGATGACTCCACTGCACTCAGACAAAATTAAATAGGACTCCCTGAAGAAAGCAAGTATTCGGGTCTTTTTTCAATGTATGATCAACTCACTTTCTATTTGTGTATGTAGATCATTAACTATGACTTGTAGTTGAGCTACATTCATCTCTGTAAGAATCTGCCTGCTGAGACGTCTCCTGTCTTCAGGGAATGGGATTCCAACCTGAAAATAATAATAATAATACATAATTACTGCCTTCCACACATGACTATATTAGACTTGCCACTTTCAAAATAGCAGTATCAAATTATATGGTATAGTCAGTTTTTAAGGACTTCTTTCAGGCATCAGTTCTTTTGGGACGTGACCCTGTTACACTGGGTATTTAGTTCCCCACATTTCAAGAGAGCACAGTGGTTCCATGTTTTTATGATCCATGAAGGCTGTAAGAAATTTGAAGAGGAAACCACTACCCCATCTTCAAGCATCAGGCACCTATATCCAGTGACATCACAACCCAGATTAACTGATATCCACACCAAAAACCTTAAACTTGCAAAGGACTTTTATGTTTGTTAGAAATTTTGGGCTCTCTATCATGCCAACAGACAGGAACAATTTAACACTTACTATTAATGTATTACTGCAGAAGTGCACATGTGCGATATCGCTGGCTAGACATTGCATTGCTTCACTATCAATACAGCTAGCCTGAATTTTGGTTGCCAAACCTGTAGCAATGACAGATTTCAAATCACTGTTTCCAAACAATGAAAGTTCATGTCATAATGCTGAAACGTATTTTATGAACTTTGAAAAATAATATCATGTAAACAACTTTTGGTACCCATATCTCAAAACATGTAACTGGCTGTCATCCATTCTTCCAGAGGGCACATGAATTACCAATGGATTAACATGTCAAATGACTGCACATAACCACACAACTCTCATGCATGCTAGAAATGCCACATAGGAAAAGCACACTGTCTACTGTCTACACATGTAACAGTTAAGTCAGCATCTTCAACACCTAGCCATTTTCAGTCGTTGTGGAAGAAATCACATTTGTGCAGTTTGGTAGATGGTACACAAATTTTACGTTCTGGATAATGACTTATCTTGCGGATGAGTCACGTGCTCTGCAAACATGTTTTTACCTTGCATACCAAGGGTGAAATGAGTAGCCTTGAAAGTCTGCCAACTTGGTTGTGCAATGCTAAAAAGAACAGTACTGCAATGGACAGCAAAATGATGGAAACAGAGGCTGATGAAAGAGTCCTGAAAATGGGCAATGATATTAAATGCTCCAATGGATGGTTGCAGCAGTTCAAAGAACGAGGTTAACATTACATAGCAATCAACCAGCAGAGGAAGTGCTTCTGCAGAAGTTAATTTGGCAGAGAAGTGGCAGCAATATATGACACCAATTGTTACCCAGTATGGGTTCGAAGGACATTCTCAAACTGGACAAAAATCGCCTTTTATAATGTGCAACCAAAGAGGACTTTGGCATTAAAGGGAGAGAAATACTAGGATAGAAATGGGTATGAAGACACAGTGGCAGTCTTTTATGTTTCAATGCTGATGGCAGCAAAAATCATCATCCATTAACCTTTTGGTGCCAGAATTATTTTTTTAATTTTAACACACTGTATACAGGGTGTCCCAGGAGGAATGTGCCAGACTTCGGGAGAGTGTTCCTTATGTTAAACTATACCGATATAACCCAAAACACCTATATCCAAAGTTGAACGGTTACAGAGATAATGGCC
>Ga0123355_10001679_pt1 | contig 30823 bp, 21 predicted proteins | sample TergutEmb28metaG_3_FD_89872 | JGI IMG/M metagenome (GOLD analysis project Ga0123355, IMG submission 89872) | Embiratermes neotenicus P1 segment gut microbial communities from Petit-Saut dam, French Guiana - Emb289 P1 | ecosystem: Host-associated > Arthropoda: Insects > Digestive system > Gut ... | reverse complement strand
TAAAAAAAAAAAAAAAAAAGATAGCAAATACAAAAAACAGAAAAGGGGGGGGGGGGGGGGGGGGGGGGACAGAGAGCAACCCAAGTAAATGGAACTTGAGACCATTTCAGGAAACAAAGCACATGAACAAAATCCGTAAGTAAGAAAAATATGAAGTACGCCAAGCACAGCCAATGATACAAACAATAAAACCACTTCGGCCAAAAGAATATCGCGATACCGCAAGCGGACGACGGGAAACCAAAGGGTGAATTATTTAGTCCTCTGTATGCGGTATAAGTAGTCCTTCTGCAAACACAACGAAGCAATATCTACGAAATTAAATAAGAAAATTAATCTACATATGCCAGCACTGAGAAATGTGTGTGTGTGTCATACAGTGTGCAGACCCTAAATACAAAAAGTGGAAGAACATCGGAACAATACAGTTTAAGTTCCTCAATAACGAACGAAAATATCATTACGAAAGCAGGAAGATAATTTTCTCTTTCAAACTTGCCTGAAGAAGCACAACTTCATAACGATCGCAAAATAGACTATGCCAACATGGCTTAACGTTTCAAACGTACATTAGCTACATATATATATGTATATATATATATATATATATATAGAGAGAGAGAGAGAGAGAGAGAGAGAGAGAGAGGGAGGGAGAAATAGAGAGCAGAGGAAAGCAAAACATCTACAGACACACACATGTGGCAGGTCCGTAATGACGAATCGAAACAAGGTGCATAACGAATCACGTTTTGAGCCGTCGAATAACCCAACAAAGTCTAAACGACATTTTAGCACGTTCAGTGCAAATCTTACTACTGCCTCCCGTGGACGCAAATACGTCATTAGGCACTACGAATCCAAACAGACGACCCAGTGGATGACTAAGGTCAGAAGCGCCATCGCAAAGGAGCAATCGAAGTTTCCGTACACCTTAAAGCAAACTTGCAAGGTTCAACGACCACTGGAAAAAAATAAATGATCTTTCAGAAGCTGTGTTATCACACAGCATTAGAACACGTCAGGGAACGACACGACACAAACATTTGAACGCTTCAAGGCACGACACAACACACACAATGCAGCACGCCATGGCACGACAAAACTAAAAAAATGTGTAACACGTCACGGCACGACACAATACAAACATTAGAACACGTCAGGGCACGGCACAACACAACACAGTGTAACAGGCCTGGGCAAAACACAACACAAACACTGTAACGCGTACGGCACGACATATTAATTGTAACACGTCACGGCAGGACACAAGACATTGTAACACGTCTGGGCACGAAACAACACAAGCACTGCCGGAATGAGAGGAGATAATAGGAAAGAGAAAATAGAATGGCGCAGAAAAATGTATTCTATAGAAGCCATAGTGTACAAGAATTCAAAAATATCACCACACGCATGAAACAAAAATTTTTAAACATTAAGACTTATAACTGCAAATAGGAAACAATAAACAGTTCTATGGTGTGACGGTAAACTGGAATGACTGCACAGCGTTACGGCTGCCAATTCATATCCGTGACCTGAGAAGCAATAAGACGTTAACATAGGTCCATAATGCAGTACCACTGAGGGATGCAGAAGCCGTGTACCCAAAAAGCAATCAAGCGGTAGGTCCGAAGCAAATGACCTGTTCACACTTTCAAGGCAGAAGGAATATGCTCGTATGTATAAAAATACAATAAACCTAATACTGGACGGTTCAGGAATCGATACCCATTCGGTCATATACACGTTTGTCTACACGAATCTTCGATTCACCACATGTCACTTGTTCAAACATTGAAATCATCAGCAATGAAACAATCCCAGAATGCACACGTGTATACAGAAACAACAACATTAAATGTCTCAGTGCTTACCGATGAATCATGTACCTTTCTTGTACAGTCAACCAAGGTAGGTGACAAAAAACACCAATAAAAACAATGTTCATTCAACACAGTGCCCGTAACACAACAATCCCACGTAAACGGCGGGAGTAGTGTTGCTGGAAAAAACAGAGCGGTTAGCCTTATAGAAAATCCTTGGGTCTGTCAAATAAAGTGCAAAAAACCAACCACGCCTTACGGCCTTAGGTCAGAGGTGCAACAGGTCGCGTAAACAATATTCCGTGGTCCTCAGTACGCAACTCGATTAACGTCACCTTTCACGCACCGTAGATCTTCAGGCGGGCCCTGGATATCTAGAAAATGGACGCATCACTGCCCGAACCACACAGGAACTAAAATAAAAACACTAACCCGCAGAAGAGAAAGCTGTTTCGGATGTCACTACACGTCTTAGGGCAGCCACCACTTTTTCCATTTTAACACGATATAAAACCGTGCATACATACTACCACTTACTGTAGATGGCAAAACTGAATAAATAAGATAAACTGCACATACAGGAAAACAGCAGTTGGCGAAAGATTACTGCACTCTCGAATTCCTTACTTTCACAAAGAGATCATACACTGACTGATTTGGCATGTGTTTGCTCAAGCCGACGGGTGACACACAAAGTTTAGAACCTTGCCTTGCTGGCCGTAACGTACCCGCAGTGTCTTCCGGTGCATACCTAGATCAACAAGCGCACAGAACTTCGAAAAAGAAAACACCCAATACACCATAAATCTCCATAACTGCAGTCCTGAATACCGCACCTATGCGGACACTGGCTTGCTGTGCGTTAAAGCTGTGTTTGGTGAGGTGATAATAGAAAGGTCCTCTACAATACACGTTTATTCCAAACAATATGCGGGCTGAGAGTCAAAAACTTTCAACACCTGCCTATCGTTCTATTCCGATGGACATATAAAACGAAACCAATATAAAATTCACGCCAAGAAGTCTGGAAGTCACACAGTACCTTGTGCGAGCCAAATATGGTGCAGTTTATTACCCGGACCTACAAACACATTAAACTTTGTAACCCCAATTCGGCCAACTCGGTCGTGTGTGTGTGTGTGTGTGTGTGTGTGTGTTTGTGTTGCTCTATTCCTTTGCCCACATACTGTAAGCGCATGTCAAATACAGAACTGCCTTTTTTTAAGTCCACTCCGTATCTGAACATATTTAACAAAGCACGTCCTGCAACCGAGACTTATAGAGACTGCACCATGACCCCTCAGTAGTCGCCCAACGAAATTAAAATACACAGCTACTCAATCTCTCACCCTTTATTATAAGTCTCAGGTGTTTCAGGATGCTGAAATCTATGCAAATCGTAATCAAGGGAAACGGACATTTAGTTAAGCACTTCATGGTAAGTCAACCCATCTGCTACAAACACAAGAATCAAATCGTGTGAAACGCACGATTATTCCGCCTGCATTGTAAACCCAAACATGTCTACACCCACCTCATTTTAATTACAAGGTATGTTACCACAGTATTTCAGTTAAGACAGGATCAATCTTCACACGTATCTGTATGTTCCGTAGGCCCTGGCACTGTGCAGAGGGAAGCACAGGACATGCAACTGGCAATATCGTGTCCACTTCGGTTCTGATTTACAAAGAGGGGAAGGGGGAGAAGAGGGCAAAACACGGATGACGGTCTTCTGTAATTTTGACACCGTGCAGTTTTGTGGGTTGGCGCCGACGTTTCGGAGGGACCCCCCCCCCCCCCAACATGGAGGTTGAAGTAAATGCGTTCAGACAAACAAAGTGATTTTGGGGATTATGTGGGTCAGGGCCAACCTACGAACTCACAAGGCGATAAATACAAGTCTTTATCGTCTTTACAACACCCGTCGCCAAAGACGGAAAACTTGCATTGCAAAATAATGCTCAGAGTGGCAGAGGTGACACCCAACGAATCGGTATTCACAGCAAACTTTAAATACACACCACTACAAGACCCGTCACTTTTAATCGATACAATATTGTTGAAACTGCCAGACACAAATACACTCATATCCAGAACTGAGGAGCTGCTAGAAACCACAATACAGGAAACAACGCGGTCCGTTGTTTCTGCACGAAGCATTCAATTTACAGTAGTTAATCATATTTACTTCCTCTAACTGACCATTTATGTACCGTATACTATTCGACAACAAGAATGAGCCCGAACGTTGCATTGAGTCGGCGAGGAACAAGATGTACAGAACTAATCAAATCAACACTGCAAAATTTATGACAGTCTGCCATGGGCTACTGGTGCTTTACCAAAATTAAACAGCACATACCGTTGAAGATGCCGCGGGATGACAATTCCTAAACGGATATGGCAAGGGGGGGCTACCTTGATCTCGGCTACGATTTGAAGCGAGACATCGCAGGTGCAAGGGGTTTTGTGACAACCCAGCGAAACGAAAGTTACAAAATTATGCCGATGAAGATCTGGCAAAGGGAGAGTAGAGGTGTTGCCGTTTTAGCCAGCAGCAGATGACTTCTAACGCAGTAGTAACTTACGCATAAACGTGGCACTCAGTGCGTGGAAAACGAACACGGCTTAGCTCCTCCAGCGATACGCACGGGTTCCAGAGCCGCCTGGTACAATGGTTGGGTGACGTAAAGAAAACAGTACAGTGGTCCAGGTCACCTTACTTTGGAACATACCCCCACCCCCCCCCCCTTCTCTCTTATAGAAACAGCACCAATGAATAACTTGCACTTAAATTTAATACACTAACTACATTAATGCTGAGGATATTCATGTGGTAACATACAGCTTCACAAACGAGGCACTTAGGGTAATGGAGGCTTCCTAGTTTTCTAACAGCATCCGATACAGCAAATTTCTGCGCAAGAACGTAAGTTTGGAAAGTTTAAACCCCCATTTAGATATATGAGTTTGTTCTTTGATGTTCACACAGTAGCAGCGAAGTGCAACTACAGAAACTGCGTCACTTCTACTGCTATAGCAGTGAAGTAACCGTATGTTCAATCATGACGACGAAACGAGACTCGGGGAAGGGATGACGACAAATCGACAAATAAAGTTAAAAACAAACTCGGGATCATTTATTTACACCAGACGTAATCTTTAAGCACGAGTATTCAAGACAAAATTCCCACACAGCCTTGATCAGAATAAACAGTACTACATCCCAGCTGTGTTCACATCCCAATACTATTTCAGATCTTCAATCAAACGTATCTATGACTTACGTCGAATTTCAGGATCGTTTATTTTCTGAGTCAATATGTGATTCTCAGAATCATAATCTGCAGCAAGCACGAAGACATTTAAAGGGACGTCTGAAGCTATCAAACGGCCATAACATAAAGTCAAAAAAAATCGGCCCCAAGAAAACCTGAAACCAACCAGTCACACAAACGAACGACTAGTTTGGTGATGCTGTTTCATTTCCTCAATAATACATCTCTTCAGAATTCGTATATTCGATGAATCATAGCCGAAAACATGTTATTAGTACGTCTATATGAGATGAACGTGGTGCATATCCTGCTCTCGATTTGAAATCAAAGAATGTAATACAGTAGCTTACAAACGAAAACACTCCAGAAACTATTGCACTGACGTACTTCAATTAAATCTGACGTACGCTTCGGACAGACTTGGAATTACATTCAATTTAACATCTGGTTAGAGGTGATGCACCAGCGGCAAGGCCCCGAAGGCCGTGTCTGAGGTTCATAGAACGCGAACGAGGTACGAGCGCGGAGAATTTTGGTGCCCGTTCTGTAAGTTTTGTCTTTCCTGCACGAAGCTGTAGGCATTTTACATGCATAATTTCATTAAGAGTTTTAACAGTTCACGCGTCCGAAGCACAGACCTTAACGAATAAAGTTAGGTAAGATGAGCCTGGAGCATTCCTGTACCTCTTACATGCCACCGTGTAATTTGCCACAGCTAATTTCCGAGCTTCCAAAATAACAGTCGGAAAATTATCTTACAGCATTACCAAATTGTACATCTAGAGACTTATTGCAAATACATCCGAGTAACGAGCGGTAACTTTACGTCACAGTGGCAGAATCACGTTCTTTTTTTATTTTATTTTATAATGTGCCAAGTGGTAAATTCACCGACGTTTCGAACGACCGTAGTACTTTGATTTCAGAGTCAGGCAGTCCTTAGACTGCCTGATACATTAGAACTGAATCTTCATTAACAATGCTGGGAAAACCTGCATCTTGTAACTACATAAGTCCTTGTTTAATAAATGGACAATGGTTTACAACAATAATAATGCGGATAAAATAGAATGGAGTAGTCAGCATTCCCTGTATAACAGTGTTTCTCAACCTTTGTGAGACCGCGGCCCTGTAAATTCTTGTTTCATAAGACGAGGACCCGGTCCCAACAAATTTACTCGTCAGTACCTCTCCAATGTTTTTTTTAAGTTCATACATGAAACTAACATAAGTATTAGTAATTAATTACGGCATAATCATAAAGAGTATTAGTACAATGTGTTTACGATGTGGCATGTTGACAAATATAAAATTACATTTAAATTAGTCATCAATTCCAGGAGAATCTCTCGCGGCCCGGTATAATTGATGCCAGGGCCCGGTACCGGACCGCGGCCCGGCGGTTGAGAAACACTGCTATAGAGCATAACTGAATCATAAGAATATGAATTTTATTGACGCACAAACCTGTGTTGGTGTGACGATATATATGAAACGAAAAATGTTACGGCTTGATCTCATTTTGCAATATAAAATCCCACGTTAACCAGCAGGGTAAAAATGTAAAAATGTTTTAGGGGCAACAGTAACGTATGTTATGTACAGGTTGAATTAATTGATGTAGGAGGTGTATATCACCTAGATAAGTAACCCGTGCAGGCTGACGTGTGGAGTCGCAACACGCTGCAAAATGCGTGACAGTATTGCAATGGTAACACGTGTGCGTGTACGTTATCAGTCACTGACTTCAGTCCCTCATCGGCAACGAACTGAATATTTTACACCGCGTTCACTATGGCTGGCATCACATCACTGGTCTTGTGCGTAACACAACACACCCATTAACTAGGAACAATCAACAACGCTAAGAACAATCAGGCGTACGGCAGATACAGGTGGCCCTGAGACCTGCTTTCATACCAATGGGTGTAATTACTACCACTGCTGTAAACTGCAGTGCAAACCATCAGCTGATGAAAGACACAGGAACAGCACTTCAGTAGCGGGCGGTCATCACGCTTTCTTTGCATATGTACACCACCAAAACACGAGGCTGGCCATGGCTGTCCGTCCGCAAATTTCAAATGGACGACAGCTGTACTAATTTGGATGGAATTTGATACTGGAGTGTCTCACGGAAAGCTGTCCAGCGATTTAAATTTTTGTTCCGATTGGGCGGTTTTAACGATCAATTTACACGAAGGCCTGCCCCTGATTCTATGTGCATAAGCGTTCTCATACCTGTTCTGAGCATGTGCAGTTCTTCTAAGTCACTCTTTACAAGACAGGAATGTAACGTTGGCCAATGGGTCTCCTTCAAATGCCGTGTGCAAAATACGGAAATCGGGTGTTCCAGAAAATATGTGCGTATAACGTATCACAGTAACTGCAATACAAACACGCATAACAATAACATTATACACAACGTTCTGATTAGGTCTAACAGTGCTAAGGTCGGACACTCCGTTCTACTGTTCCCGCCGTATCGTAGTAACAGGAATCTGCATACGCACTGAATAAACTTACATTTAACGATGGCCTCAAGGGAAGAGCTACAAGCTACATTCGAGGAAAATTGAGAAAATATACGTCGTAGTTTATAAAAAAAATCAGGTCCCTTACGTTTCAATGAATATATAAGGTCAAACACTCTTCTGTGGCGCAGAATAAGAACACTTAAACTGGCTAATAATGTGTGTACACACACACATGGCTATTTCCGTTCTCTTTCGCTTTCAAGAGGAAGCGAAAGAGAATGGAAAGAGCCACATTCAAACTGCCCGAAGATGGCTTGCAATTTAAGAATTTAAGCTAAAACAACTGCCCAACTTCCTCTTCACCTTACATCAACATAAGTCAGACTGGTGCGCAATTTTATCCCTTCGCAGCAACCGTCGGTGGCCCGATTTTGAAAGACATTTACGGATGACGACCACATAAATTTAGGAAAACTGCCCTGGACACACCACTGAGGATACATGTGGCAAGTGGAGGTACAGCTCCACACTTTAATCCCGGCACTACACAGACGTAAGGGGTCAGCTTCACGGCCCGGCCGCTTTACCCCCGGGGAAAGGGCCAATGGTATGCAGTTAATAAGAGGCTGCGTGGGGCTCAGGCTCTAACTCGGTCGTTTCCAAAAGTACATGACAATGAACAAAGATTCCTCAGTTAGCAAACACGCAGTCTTTAGGTTACTCTAAAATGAATATACTACCCTCGTTTCAGATAAAGCTTGGTGCCCGTATCAACCTGCTGCAACAATGAACAAATTTCGAACCCAACAATGCCGGATAAAGGAAGGAACTTCAAAATCGTCAACACTGGCCCTTTTCAAAACTTGGGGTCGAAGAATAAGAGGCTGGGTGGGACTCAGGGCCTAAATCGGCCCTTTCGAAAAAGTCCCTTGAATGTACACGACAATGAACAAAGATGTCTCAGCGAGTATGCAGCATTTAGGCTACTCTAAAATGTATATACTATCCCCGTTTCAGATAAAGCTTGGTGTCCATATCAACCTGCTGCAACAATGAAAAAATTTCGAGCTCAACAATGCCGGACAAAGGAATGAACTTCAAAATGATCAACGCTGGCCCTTTTCAAAACTTGGGGTCGAAGAATTTTGAAGTTATTTTTGCGGTGCATTTCGGATCAATATATTAGTTTATTAAAACCAATCAACGCAAAATACCCTGCATTTGATTGGTTAAGCGAATACATCGCTCGAAAAAGTAACGTACAATAAGGTTCATTTTCATAAATCGTGCATATACATACACACATTCATCCTGCATATTCTTAGTGCTAACGGCCTTCACAAAAGCTTACACTTTACCAACCTCAATTCCGAAGCACTCGAGATCTACGGTAGTACCGCGACGACGATCAAGTCTTCTGCGATGTGACGACGTGTAGTCTGGTAAACATACATCGCAATAATCGGCAACATCTGGTTAAAAGTTGTATAAAATGACTTATGTCTGACCATCTGCGCGGTATTGCAAATCCGGGGTAGACATCGCATCGTATCAGCAACGGACAATTCTGCATCGCACGTGAAGATGTTCCAAAACGATTCAGTCGGCAACAAACCCTCTCTCCTATAAAGACAAGCTAAAATTCCACCATGACCAAGACGAATGCCGAAGCCCTGTTTCAAAAATAATATAATATGACTCGTGCGTTTTGCAATTCAGTTCAGTTGAACTGAACAGCTTCAACACCATATGGACATACAAAATGTGCCACACCCATCTACCCACGCCAAGCAATCACGTCAGGATTTGTTTTCATACATACAGGCAAAAGATTAACAGAGACAGAAATGCACAATTACCGGCATGTCATGTACTTTGCTATGGAAAAGACGGCCTTAAGTTTACAATGATTCGGTACAGTGTAGCTGAAAACGGAACCGATATGAACACACACTGCTATAAACCTTCTGGCAATAACCAACTCACAAATAAAAGCACTAGAAGCTTCATACTGTAATATCCTGCGCCCACGCTACACTTCGATTCCTGTGCCCCTCGAAGAAAAGGGGGTTCCCTTTTTTGAATTGCATGATGGCCATCAATATAGCATTACAGAACTTACCAGGGTCTCCTTCAGTTGTTTGGCGCATATTGGTCCAAGCCATTGATGTATATTTATGAATCTCTTTGGTAAAAGTTTCATGGATGTTCGATTACTGTAGGAATCCAGTGGGTCAACAAGACCGATGGCCGAGGTTGGGGTAGCCGTCTCCAGCACAACCATGATTAGCCAACACAGAAATGTTCAATCGCGACGCATACACATTTTACCTCCGCTCAAAAATCTACACTTAAAAAAATATCACGCTATGACAAACCTTCTTACCAGAACACACCAACAATATGATTTCTACCCTCTTCAGGGAAGGCACAATTTTTATCTTTGGTATGAATTTTTGAATACTGAAAATAATAGGCACTTGATTATTTAAAACCAATAAGCATAATAATTCTGCTAGTGTTAGAAGGCACTACGATTCTTTGGATTGACTGTCTTTTGGAATTCAATTTAAAACACATTTACAACAGCAAGGAAACAGTTCGGAACTCTAAGAAGATCGCGTCACAGAAGCTGGTGAAAAATGATTCATCGAGAAAGGTGAATGTCAGTCGTACGGCGAATTACTTCGACAGGCATGTATTATATGTTTATCGCACACATCCCCGGACAGGACATACGTAATGTTACGGACGACTGTACAGTCTTATTGAATACTAGGATTCTTAATTCCATTATTGTTCTACTGCCAAGTTGACTGCAACTTGCTCCTAAAAAGGGGGACCAGGTTGTTCTCTCCACCCCCGAGCTTCAACCCTCGCAGCTTACAATTTTATATGGTCACAATTATGTGCGTACGTTTTCTTCATATCACAATTAACTACGCATTCTTCCGCACACACTCTGTATGCAATAGAAACGCCCTCCAGAAGCAACACGCCACATTCACATTAACAAGCCCCACCCTCAAAGTCACATTTCACCATCCGAGTCCTTAGTTTTGGGAGCACGAGCTCCAACAATGTATGTACATTTCCCACAGCTGATCAGTTAACAAGCAAAATAACATTCGTAGCGGTCACTCCAGCAAAGCTATTCCACTCGAATCATCACATCCACGCAGGTAGGCAGACAACAAACGGGCCGCGGTGTAGTGAGATGTTTGGCTCGAGTGCTCCGTCCACCCATGCAACCGCCTCACTGGTCGCGACTCGACTGGCAGCCAACTAGCACACAGCCGTGGACTGAACTGCAGTTCACTCGCTGCTCACTCCGCGGCCAACGGACAGGTTTCCGCCCCGTCCAGGCAGGAACTAGCGGTTCTGAATTTTCCACACATCCACATGCAAACAACAATCTTCGGAGTTTACGCAAGAGAACTGGGTTGCTCTCAACACGTCTAACGGTGTCGACCCAGCTTCGGAGGCTAGACATGTTGCGAGGTACGGCGGTAATGCGATCGCAGCCTAATCCGGTCGGTCACCTGTCAATACAAGACCTATACAGATCCGTACACAAATCTCAAACTAGGTGACCGACAAGGGAAACCACAATACAAAGGTGAACGAAAACAGGAAAATAATTTTACTATCAACAATGTGACGTCTCATCTTCTCCAATTTCAAATTACCCTCCAAACTCCAACGCACACCAAACCATTATTTTATTTTCCTAATGGCTGGTACACTGGCTATTTATCATTGACCTATATGACCAATTAAAATAAAATATTAAAATTACACTATGAATAATATACGTACTATAAACTGCATTCAAGGTAAATACAAAACACAACATTACTGTCAATAAAACGCACGCAGTTCACCTTCCACAACGCCCCAAATAACGCTGTTTAGTTTTAAGGCTGACAAAATCTTCGTAATCAATGATTCGTTTAACCTTCCTGGGACTTAACACTGTCTTCTCGAGAAAATGTACTAGTTCTGAAGGGGACAGGTCCATTCTATGTTCTTTCGCCGTACGGTGGGATTTAAGGGACAGGTTAATTCTATGTTCTTTCGCTGTACGGTGGGCTTAAGGGACAGGCCCATTCTACGTTCTTTCGCTCCGCGGTAGGATTTAGATGAACGTACATCTCCCCCCCCCCCACCCAAGTTAAAACAGAACTTACTCTATTAACACAGACGTACAGTTGTGCCTGTGTTGAAACATGTACAAATACACGAAGACGCATGACTGATTGTGGATGCAGATCCACGCTTTCTTGATGACGGCAATGGACAGTGTGAGACGAAGGAAGCCCCGGCGCCCATTACATACCCGTATGTGGCTGAAGAGAACAGCATTGCTTTTCTTATACCAGGAATCGAACTGTAATTCCTCCGCCGTCCAGACTGTATACTGGTCGTTAAAAATAAAAGAGCTATTCTTGCTCCTTTAAAAGATAGGTTTCCCAATAAAAAGAAGGATTCAAAGAACGCGCCATTATTATTATTATTATTATTATTATTATTATTATTATTTCGGCTAACGCCAGTGCGGGAGGGACAGGGGCGGGGAAGGACTGAAATGTGGGTTTAAAGCGTTCAGTTATGTGGTTGTACAAATTAGCCAAGGTGGTTAAGTCTTCTAACGTTAACTCGACATATTTTATTGTCCACGAAGTCTACCTAACAGCTACAAAGGGCTTAAACTTATAGAGCTACCCCGTTACTTCCCCTTTCACTGGAAAACTGTTCACGATGTCCAACTCTTTAACAACAAATGAAGGAATAAACGCAGCGATACACTTATGCTGGTATGTTTACGAACGCATACAACTCATTGGAACTCTTATGTTTACATTGTGGTGGCACTGTATTACAGAAACACTACTGCATTTCGGAAGCTAAGATCAATTTCTGATTCGATTCCAGCCAAGATGAGAAGCATACACGCGAATTATTCTAAAGCAGAAGATTCTGAAGGTTTCTAAGATTTAAAGAACTCACGGTAACGTGGAAAGGAGAGAGTTAGGAACTTCGCCCATTCCGGATACGGCAGTTATCGGCTTGGCGCATGGTATCCACGCCGTGCAGTGGCAGAAAACTTCTCCGACGTGTGGCGGGTAACGGAAAATCAGATTAATGTCTTTCCTATGACTTACAGAACACAAATCTACTCATATTATTTCCCCACACACGATTCACCACTTTGTCTTAACAGGGACTTCGTTCCTGATGACAGAGGAACTCAATTTTTACACAGGGGTAAATCACCTAATACAACGGTCGTTCTGATGTGGGGTACCTCTGTATCTTCTCTCTGGGTATCCGCCATGCAGTGATGAGTATGTGACCTTGTAGCAGGTGCCCAGTATCGCAATTTGTAGGAAAGACTGAATTTTCGGATTAGGATTGTTCTAGTTATGAGCTTTGATTTGTTTTCGTGCTCATCAAAGCTTTGGACAGCGTATCTTCCTACCCTTCTCCATTGCTCAAAGTTAGTGATTTCAACTCAGCCACTGTTAAGATCGTAACTAGTTACGATGTATATGGCATTTCATATATGCGATTTTACAATGAGGTATACCTACAGCTTATCGTTGAATTCCAATACGGCGAACTCCTCATATGCGGCACCTCGTATTGGGAGATTCTGAAGAGTCGACATGAACCAACTGTGCGTTGTAACACACAACAAGCCACGCAGACCACAGAGTTCGGTGATCTTCAATGAAACGAAGCCGATTCTTCCAATCGATGTACAGTTCCACCTGCGATTTTCCCACTGCCTTCTCTCATGAACCAGCACCAACCACTTAGCTACACAGACAGCTTCAACAGGTACAATAGTGAAGGCTGCAAGTCTGAGTTCACTGCCTTCAATTTGAAAACAGGGAACAAGCGATATTAGATTTTCTAGATCCGGTTCAGCGAAGATCAAACATATCTCCATACAAGGCGAAATCGGAAAAGAAAAGAGGGGTGCAGTCTACCAACAGGTAAGAAACTGAACTGTCGTAAGGTTCTCTACGAGAAACACCGTACGCGGCAAACGGAAAACAGCCAAGACGACCCCTTCCCGGTGAAAAAAAAAGTAGGTATAACAAACCCGCGGTGAAGACAAGTTTCGTCATGCTCTGAAGAAAAAGATGGATGGGGGAAAGAAAGCGATGATGAAGCTGATGCCGAATGTTTATACTGTACAGATCTGTTGTCTGAAAACCACGACGATGAAGAATAAGCACGATGCCAAAAATGTCTTAAGTGGGCAAGCGCAGTGCATGTGCGAACTATCGGAAAAGGGGTCTTTGTGCGTGACAGGTGTCAGAAATGACGGACACTTTTTATGTTGGCCGCTAAATATTATAAACACCTTATCTGGGAATATTAATAAATACAACTTCCCATTTCTGACCTCCGAAAATTGTTTTCTTGCTCTTAGTGTGAAAAAACCCTAGTACTCCATAACAGGAGCCACCGCATATTGGGTGTCGATTTATATTTCGTACGATTGGTATTATCTCTATAACGCTCGTCGTGAAACAATAACCACTGAGCTTAATGAAGAACCGGTGGGCTTCAAAATGCATTATAGGTGGCTTGCTTATTATAAACGGTATTACCGGTGTGGCCTAAGAACAAACACTTCCCCACATTAGGTGAATTTACTCTATACTTTAGATGACTATCCCACTGGCTGCATTCGGCTGGTCCGTACACTGATCACCTCTGCTTCTTTCCTTTCCCACAGAAAGACAAATCAACAGTTTAAATGAATCACAGTACAGAAGACACAACGACATCGCTGTCACCTTCCGTGCGACGATTTTGTTTGCAGCACAAACAGACGTAGCAAGATGCCAGAGTATATCAAACCAATACGTTTGAGCGTCGAATTCTCATGTTATCAAGAAGAAGGGGGCCTGTGACGATCACAGACAAATTCTCACCTATCGCACCGTACCGCGACATTTTCCAAGCGGTCTACTGGACACACAAACCGACACACGAACAGCAGACCTCACAATGTTACAAGGTACGAATGTCAAATTCAAAAATCCACACCTATATACATCAGTCCTTTTAAAACTTTTATCTAGCGTACCGCTGTCGCAATAAAGAAAGGAAATAAAACATGTACATGTACGTCTCGGCACTGCAAGTATTAATGCCTAAATTTTAAGCTCGTGGTTCCGTGCATCGTAATTCAATGTGAATAAAAATCCAACTGATGCAACAGTATGCAGATATTTATTCACTGCAAAACTACCGTACATGTTTCGGGTGTCATAGCACCCATCATCAGGAGTATTAAAAACTGTAACCGCAGCCTCCGGTACAGGTCATACTACTTGTACCGCTACTCCCCTCCAACATGGTCTGATCGGGACTGGTATGTGCGAGTCGCGTGCAACTCGCACAGACAGACAGACAGACCATGCTGGAGGGGAGTAGCGGTACAAGTAGTATGACCTGTATCGGAGGCTGCGGTTACAGTTTTTAATAACCTGATGATGGGTGCTGTGACACCCGAAACATGTGCAGTAGTTTTGCTGTGAATAAATATCTGCATACTGTTGCATCTGTTGGATTTTTATTCACATATTAATGCCTACGTTCACGATACTGCTCTTCGGGGATGTTTCGTCGGTTGGCAAATCTGAAAGACTTCAGACCATCGAAACAACAACGCTGTGGAGACCTCAAATTTCAAAGCTGCTATATTTCTAATTTAACGCGATTAGACGATAGAGGAGAGTCTGTATTTTTATTCGAACAATGAAACAGTATCTCGGTATGTACTTTTTGTTTTCCCCTACATTTCAACACGTTTAAAACAATTTTAATAGTGAATAAAGGTTTGTAAATTTCAATTATTGAAAAAAAGTAATTCCCACATTCCTTCGCACACCACCGTTTTAAAAGGCACTATTCTAGACAAACCACACAACCAACCAGAACCAGAAATTCGGAGCAGAATATAGACCATGAAGCCCATCTCCTGCTGCATACACTTCTAGACCTGAACACGGACATATCAGTGTCATCATTCTTGTTTTATTTTATTTTTGCCAAAAACAAATTATTTGTCTTGCCCACAGCGCCAACACTGGCACTGCGGCCCACTCAGGCTCATCAAACACAATGTACCGGCAACTCTCTCCCCGGTAACAGTCCGCCTGAACATGAAAACGACAACTCATCTCCGCCTATTCCAAAGTTAAGAATGTGTGAACCAGTACCTTCACTCCCTCATACGCCATCACAGTGTGGTATGTACGGCCGCATCATTCTATTTTGCAGAAATACTACCTTACGGAAGCGCAGCTTTTCATCAACTATTACCGCGGACACATTAAGTTTTATAAACAGCTGGTATAAGTTTCGCTCCCCACACCCCATGTTCGCGCTTGCACCATGTTATGATTACCGGGAATCGAAAATTAGCCAGTTCGGCGTCACAATGTTCTCCATTGTTAATACGTACCAAGTTTTGTGAATACAGGTCCAGTGGTTCAAAAGCTGGAACGTGAGGACACGCGTAATTCATGGCGAACTGAAAGGCCTCTTTCGATTTTTGGATGGGAAAAAGGGTCGGAAGCACTGCCTTTACTTTTGCCTTGTTGCAGTGGACAACTATCCAAGTAAATTTCGAACGCACTTTCTGGGACGGAGTGTACAAGATTTAGTCTGGACCCGACAAATGTACCGCCTTTCCATCAACTTACACCTTAAGGAAGAGCATGCAGTAATGTAGCTTTCCTCTGAGACTTTGCTGGTGGAGGTGGTTGTTATTTTATTATTATCCTTGTTATCACCATTATGCAGGGCATTTATAATTATATGCCTGAAACAAACCTTGTTGCTAGGGTATACAGTGTTGTAGGTATTCTGTATTTACAATCTGTGCTACATGTAATGTTATTTCGCCAGTGAAATACATTTTGTACTCTTACATTAGCACCTTCCGCAGTATGTGCGCAGTGCCCAACACTTTTTTTTTTTTTTTTGCAATTCCTTAATTTCGAGCTTTCCTGGTATGTTGCTTATATATTGCCCGAGTTATTCTGAAATGGTTCCAGGCGCATCTATTATTAGTGGTATTACTTTTGCTTTCACATTCCACATGTAATGAATTTCTATTATGAGATCTTTCTATTTTATATTAATATTATTATTACTTTGCTCTTGTCACAGACCACCCTCTCCCGGTACTTCTCTTGACCCAAAAGTGATTCCTACCGCTCAGGCTTCAAGTCTCTGGCTGCAGTCATTTCCGTCTTATGTGATGTTCCTAATACAGTTGTCTTTTGTACTGAATCCATTGGGAGTTTTCCTGTTACGGCTTCCCAATTTTTCTTTAACCATTTTGATACTATTCCGATGTATCCAATTACTACCGGTATAATCATGCATTTCATGTTCCACATTCGTTTTATCTCTATACATAAACTCTTGACAAGTTTCTTCTCTGCTTTCTTTTGCGTAACATTTATGTCCGCTGACAATACCACATCTATCAGTACGGATGTTTTCCTCCTTTTTGCCTTCATTTATATCTGGTCTACTTGTCATCACTTCATTATCTGAGTATACCCTTCCCTTCCATAGCACTGCCATATCTTCAGATCCACGTTTAGCGGCAGTGCCTTCCTGTTCTCAGAAAGGTAGGTTTACATTACATTCGAATATCACAATAGAATTTTTATTCTTCCCGCTTAGTCTGACCTCTTCCACCTACTCAGTATGTTTATTTTTGCCCCTGAACGCACTCAATGACACAAGCACGCACACACCCGGTAGGACATCTCTGCACGAGGGATCAGCCCGTCGAAGAGATCTCCCTACCTGCCAACACACAACACTCGCAACAGACAGACTTCCATTTCCCCGGCAGGACTCGAAACCGCAATCCCAATAAGCGATCGGCCGCAGACTTGCGCCTTAGACCGCTCGACCGAAGGGACAGCCCAGTAAGATTTTCAAAAATCATCAATTCATCCACTCTAAACATTAACGACCGACTTTATAACTGTTCATACAGCAACCCGCAACAAACGCAAAACAATAAATCGTAAAATGTGTATCATCGCCAGAACGCCCCAGTCAACTCGGTCGTCCTGAAGTAGCAGTGGAGATTTTAATGATTTTCCTCGTCCTTTCTAGAAAATTGCAGAGGTTTCGCTTTCCAATTTCGCTCTAATTTAATTACACAGACCTACACGTAACGCTATACGCAGCAACAACTTGTTATTGAAAACACGGTTGAACTTTTACTTTTATGGAGGAACCAGCCGGTGTAAGTTGAATGTAAAGGGTCGCTAGTACGAGACACATAATGAGACCGAAGCTGCATGAATTAGCAGCTTCCTTACTGCATGTAACGGTTTCCATAACAATAGATATATCAATATATACTCAGGCGCTATGGTCAACACATATCCAATATCTGGTGCAACATTACAGCTAATAACACTCCGACGAGAACAATACGAATTCCACGTACTATTACAACCCATGTCAGAAGGAGGAAAACACACACGCCTTATATCTTTCCTTTGAAACTTATTTATTTCTACGATACTGCTGTAAATGGTGGCACTAAATGCCGGAATGAAGCTGGCTTATTTTCACTACCGAAAGTCGTTAAAAGAAATTACGAGGGCGACAGAGGCTTCGACAAAAACAAGCAAATAACGCACCGACTGAATATAGCGTAATATATGGAGAATCAATCTCCGCACAATTACGAAGAACTAACAACATGCAGACCTAAGCCAAAGACAAACAGAATATGACCCACTGCACGGATCACGTCGTAACGCTCTTCATTTGAATTCAGGAGGTTCCACGTTCGAAACTCGGCCGTAATACCGGATGTCCTCGTATGTTTTCGTGCCTTTCCTCATTCTCTCCAGGCAAATGCACGTACATTACCTCAACCAGGCCACGACCACTTGCTTCTAAAGAATTTTCATCACACGGCGATCGCCCCACCACAAGACCACAAATTACATTTACAACAGAACATAATTCTAATACAGGAAAGCAAGTTGTGAAACATTTCGAACTCAAAAATTGCATTTCGTGCAAGATACCTCCAATTACATATTCCCCTTCCTACGACAACGTCTGCGGTACCACAGTGTCAAGTTAAAGGTAAATGAGTCCCATTATAGGCCTGGACAGGCCCAGTGGGTTCCAGGAAGCTAAGGTTCCCAGATTTCGTGACAACGGCACAGGATGGTGGTAGGGTTGTCAGCCTTACGTACCGGCCGCGTTTAGCCCCAGGAAATACGCCTGGTACTCATTTCTGTAAGAGGCTGAGTCGACCCCAGGGCCATAGTGCGATCGGAAGGATTTTATATCAAAGAAAAATCCACCAGCGACCAGCGACCTACCGATTTGTAGCACAGCACCTTAACCACTGTGCTACCACGGTCCCCACAGTGTCAAGTTATGAAGTCAAATACGATCTTACAGCAGCCGCCGACCCAAGCACTTCAGAAACTTATTCATGACACGCCTCACCACAACACAGACATAACGAAACTAATCACATTTTATCTAAACACCGCTCCTTCGTGTATTAAAATCGAATACTTCGATGCGAGTGCAACAACTGTCACTCTACAGCGTATGTGCCATCTAATTAATACCCTGCTGGTAAACGAGAGGGCTTACACCTTTCCTGATGAAGCTACATTTTAAACACGCGTTAAAGTGTGAGAACTGGAAACCCAACGCCTCTAACTAGTGAACTAAATCCTGAAAACACACAAAAGGTGACTAACAGGAACGAAAATGCTGTTACTACATAAAACACGAAATACATGCGCTGGGAAGTATGTGGAGGCTGTAACCGATCCTACGGTTGTGATATGTACCTTAGGACAAATCCCTTCCCCCTTCTTCACCTGCCACTTGACCTGATGAAAGACCGGATAGACCGTAGAGGTGATGTTGTATTGTTCCCTGCAAGGCACGTACTACGGCTATGTGAATTAGAACAAAACTAGGTTCCATGTTATATACACGGAACAAAATTCCTCTATTCCTCTCACGACTGTCCATCCTTCCAACATGTGCAGGCAACATAAACATTTCTAAGAGCTTTTATGCTCCGCAGCCAACGACAAATACACCACTCTGCCATGAAACGAAACAAGCAGGACATCACGAAATAAATAAACGGGCAATGATCGCCAGTAGTAAACATCCAAGATCCTAAATAAAGGATCCACTTCATTTAAAGGCTATTTGGGGTAGTGATGTGTTGAATGCGTTGATGTTGCAAAGACATGAAACCTAATGGCTGACAACCACTGCAAGAACGTACTGGTGAATAACGATTAACCTTCGTCAAGATTCTAAACGATCGGTGTGTTCAGTTACCACGAATAACGTTAAGTCAAACATAACCCGTCTAAACTGCGAAGCACACTTCACGTATTTAACCCTTTAAAGACGAAGCGGACTGCTTCATTTAAAAGACCCAGACCGTACCGCGCAGTAAACACTTTTCATCTCGGTTATAAAAACCAATCAGTTTATCCTGCAAGTGGCACAAATCACTGCTTGTTCTCAGATAAATACAAAACACATAAACGCTGTGTGGGCAGAGGGTACAACTGTTGAATGTTAAACTGGAGGTGCATCACGTAACAAGTAGGCTTTAAACGATTAACTACGATCACGACAACCGTACGGTCGTATGCATTTCCAATACGAGCACAGAAGCAGAGAACTAAAATTCGCATGCATGATTTAAAACCTGACATGAGAAAGAAGAAACGAACAACACAAGCTCCAATAATTCCATGTTCGAAAAAAATTGTAAATTTCAAATCCAACTACAAAAAACATCTGCAGGCATGGTGCGCAGGTTGCACATACCGCAAGGGACTGATGGCCAATCAACCGCACAATGCGTGCACAGAATAACGAGATATGATTATTTAGACACAACTCCACAAACAGCCGCTCTTCATTTTCATTCCTCTTACATATACTGTGAACAAAGCAACTTTCTATAAACATGACTTGCCCACGCAGAGTGATCCACGCACTGTGTTCAATGCGGCGTCCAGCATTTAATCTGGCAGTTCTCCTACATAATCACCCCGCAAACCATCGTTCGCCGTTCAATAAAGCCCTGAATGGATGTAGGCAGAAAATGACTCCAAATAAATAGCTCTTAAGAATGTGGACTGAATTCAACTAAGCTCTCGCGACCGGAGGCGGGCTCTGGTAAATACGGTACCCGATATGACAGCTTCATAAACGGAGCGGGCAAGACGGTACTGGAATGTTTTTAAAATTACATTTTATCTACTATCTTCCAATATCATAGAAACATACAAACCACATCCGTCACTCGCACCAAAAAGCACCCCACCGCCAGGCCACAACCGAGCGCGCAAGCAGTGAGAGAGGTGAACGGTGACGTTTTCGACCTTAGCTTCACAGAAACGCTCGAATTAATAAAACAAACTGTACAAGTGCAAATGAAGTCTCACACGTATGTATGTATGTATGTATGTATGTATGTATGCATGTATGTATATATGTATGTATGTACGTACTACGTAAGTATGTATGTACGTACGTATGTATTTATGTATGCATGTAAGTACGTACGTACGTATGTATGTATGTACATATGTATGTATGCATTATGTATGTATTTATGTATGTAAGTACGTAGGTATGTATGCGTGTGTGTGTGTGCGCGTGTTGGCCTACATATAACTGAAATACGTGAAAAAGTGCATTTAAATAGTCACAAAGTGGCGATTCACTATGCTATTCAGAAACACTTTATACCACGTTAATAATCCCGAACGAAGCTCGTTCAACCGACACACCGGCGCGCGGACGGACAAACATGAAGAGGATACCGAAATAGGTTTTGAGCCTTTCGTCAAAGTAAAAGAAATTTCACGGCATGAAGGTTTTGCTGCAACTTCGTCCAATAGCAAACTGGTTCTTTTCTTTCAATCTCAACTTCCACAGAAAACGAAAAATTCAGCACTTCCAACCTTCAATATAGAAAAAGGAACCCAATATGCACTTCGAAATTCTCTAAGCCAGTCCTACGTGCCTATCTTTTAAAACTATACCATTCTGTTGTCCAAGACCATGCGAAATCGATGTTCTGCCCCGTTTCCTAACATCGGTCACTTTCCAAACCACGCCACCTTGTTCCGTATACGCTCACTGCTTCGCTCAAAACAACATTTAATGTTCTAAAAAGCGTGCACTCCGAGCCTGGAACCACCATTAGAAAATGAGGCTGAGGTAATGAGTTTATCTGTGCATCGGCATGTGAGGGCGGTTGAAATTAAGAACATTACAGCTCTGTCATTTCGTTCCAGCACTGCTTGCAATAAGCGCATTAATTCAACGACACGTAAGCACGTGACGTAAAAAACCTCTTCATTGACGAGCGTGTCTGAGGAGCTAGCATGACATGCAACCAAACAAGGCTGTCATGACATGCGAACAAACAGATTCAATCGAATCAACATAATCGGCCTATTTGTATTACAAAATGCCCGTCTTAAACTAAGGGCAGGCCCTAACACTCACTTAGCAACGTAGTTATTCGAGGGTGCCACGTCTTTGATCTCATCTGAAAAACTGTTCATATGTCAAAAATCAGTAACTGCCGTCGAATCAAATGTTTATTATTTATTATATTATGTCGTCGTTACACAGCATATAAAACAGTTGCACTATTACAACTGGTTACATTCGGCTACATGTTTCGGCCGTCACCCGGCCATCGTCAGGCCAACAAGGAATAGTGTTAATTAAGGTACATTCATTAGCTGATGAATGTACCTTAACTAACACTATTCCTTGTTGGCCTGATGATGGCCGGGTGACGGCCGAAACATGTAGCCGAATATAACCAGTTGTTGAAGAATAAAAGACCAACTTGATGTCACGTGCTATTTTATTTCACTTCTTACGTGCTCAAAATCTTTCGGACATTAATATATCCATCGCCAGAAGCTTGCGACTATTCTGTTTAATTACCACATTGGTCGTATTATTCTGTAAAGACGGAGGATATAGCATTAGCGTAAATTATGTTATGTAGTGGTGTGTGTTTGATGTGACGTGCTTAATCGCTTTGTTGTAGTTGGTAAGCGTATTTCTGTTGATACTGACTGTTTTGGTGCTTTCTGCTTTGTGATTATTGTGTATCAACAGAAATACGCTTACCAACTACAACAAAGCGACTAAGCACGTCACATCAAACGCACACCACTACATACCATAATTTACGCTAATGTTAAATACTCCGTCTTTACAGAACAACACGACTGTGGTAATTCAACAGAACAGTCGCAAGCTCCTGATGATGGATATATTAACGTCCGAAACATGTTGAGCGCATAAGTGAAATAAAATAGCAAGTGGCATCAAGTTGGTCTTTTATTCTTCAACTACCACAATGGTGCACGGTCCAATAAACATCAGATAACCAGATGTAGTAATGCAACTGTTTTATATGTTGTGTAACAACGGCATAATATAATAAATAGTTATACGTACACAACGGAATGGATTCCTTCAAACAAATGCTTACTGATATTGCTATTAGACCTTTATATGCAACATTTTTTGGCTCACAGGTCACCTTCATGCCAACGCTAAATATAGATTACGATTCACTGAGTACCTAATACGCTGACAGACTGAGAACTCAGACCGCATGTAAAAAATAGTACACGATGCAAACAAATATCACAACGTTAAAATCACTACATATGTGCTAATTCAATATTGTGTAATTAACTCAATTACTGGGGATTTCTGATTCTATACATTAAGTTCGTTGAGGATTTTCGTTTCCAGTGACGTATGATAAATCGGCGTATTTGTTGGCATCAAACCCATCGGCATAGGAAGTCCTTACAAGCGTACAAGCGTCAGTTCCGCCAGGAATATCTCTGTGACTGACTGCAAATGAATTAACACCCACATTCTCCAAACTTGACAGACGAGGGTGAAAATTCGGCACTGAGTTCTCCACGCAAAGCCGTTGAGCTCCTCTCGAGTATTGTGAAAAATGGTGCAGTAAATCCCGTAATTGCTTAACGCAGTTAACGAAACTGTGTCATCTACAGTTTTCACCAGACATGGAAATAATACGGTAGGCGTCCACAAACAATTACTGAGTGATTGTCAGCTTCGTGAAAATCACAGCCTGGCTAATTAGGGGTGAAATGGATTTCTATTCGCACTTCCCACGTTTGTGCGATTCGGACGAAATTCGTTATAGATCTGCAAATGAACCAGTTAAGCGTCTGCAAATTACGTCAAAATAGCCACAATGAGAGCCGCGCTGTTCTTGGAGTCCCAAGTGAAAGTGGGATAATGTGTGTACAATGACACTTTATGACACTAGTGAGTACAAAACGCCGTCGTAAAGTCTGCGCTCTGCGTCACGGAGTACAAAATTGTATTCACGTTAGTTTTTCACGCAAGATAAGTCGCCTAAAATAATGCGACTTACCGCGTCCGCTACCATAAAAAACAAATAAGAGACCCAAATAGCAGGCATACAATTTAACAACCTACTGAGAACATGCTGCGTGTGTTCAAGACATGTGGACAGCATCGTCCATATACTAACTACTAAACGTCACCTCCAGTTCACTACCTCGGGTTACCCGTCCCGGTACCACTGGACGGAAAGCGAGGCGGGACCCTCCTCAAGGACTAGACCAGGGCTGGCGACCTCTTTTCATGGCGCGTGCCCAAATTGTCTAATAATTTCGAAGAAATTCCTTCGCTTGCCCATGTGGATCTTGAAGAGCAAAACAGGTTCTTGGAGTCTTCCATAGAATATTATTAATTACTGCATTATTCTTCACTCATTCATTTAGCAGTATGTCTTACGACAGGTCCAAAGCCTCTTCCAAATCGAGCTCTCCACATAGTGCCATGCAGAGCTTCCTCCTTAAAATGAGAGTATCCTCTCCTTTCCTTAAGGTCATCCAGTAGCTTCCTACGTCTTCTTCTTCGTCTTCCTGTCACTTATATTCCCCCCTTTATCTTTCCTTCAAAAACCCGTTGTAGAAGGCAGTTTCTACGCAAAATGTGACCAAATCAGTTAGACTTCCGTTTACTTATTTCATGTAGGATATTCCTCTGCTCCTTGACTCTAAGTAGTAGTTCTTCATTTCTCATATGATCGGTCCAACTGATTTTTTCCTTGCTTCTCCAGCACCACATTTCAAAACTTACCAGGTGTTTCTGATCTACTGCCCAAAACGTCCTAGTTTCAGCACCATATGAAGCTATGTTCCAAATGTAGCACTTCACTAGCTTCTTCCTCAATTCCAAGTCCAATGTGCTGGTAAAAAGAGCCCTCTTCTTGCTGAATGCACCTTTAGCCACAGCAATCCTACATTTAATTTCGCAGGTACATCTTCCATCATTTGTTAAAATGCTACCCAAATATTTAAGATTCCACGTTCTCTAGTTGTTTTTGGCCTATCATAATTTTTAAACATAGTTCCTCATCTATCTCAAAGGTTCGTTCTCAGCATCCCAACTGCTTCCCTAGTTCCTTTTCCTCTTGTAAATCCAAACTGATCTTCTCTGAGTACATCCTCAACTTCCTTTTCAACTCTACTTCTAAGTATCTTTGTTACTATCTTCGCTGTATGTGCGATAAGGCTGATTGTGCGTTGGTCGCTGCATTTTGTATCTTCGGGCTTCTTCTTTAAGACAATCATTGTAACTTCCGTGAAGTCCTTGGGCCACTCTCCAGTTTCATAAATGGTGTTGATCAATGTCATTGTTTTCAAACCACGTTCTCCCAATAATTTGGACACATCCCCAGGTACATCATCTCCTGTTGCCTTTTTATTCCTCATTCCACTTCACTTTGCAAAATAAATGGGCTTTTCTCGTCTGTATCTACTTCCTCTTCAGGTTAGACTTCTAGGGTTTCCGGTCGATTAGGTTGATCGTATAGTTCTGTAATATAATTCCCCCAAATTTTCAGCACTTGACTTTGCTCCACTATTCCTTTGGAGTCTTCGATGCCAGTATTTTGAATCCCTTGGGTCTCCTTCCAGCCTAGTTCTTCTGTCTTCATTTACATTAAATCATAACGCCCTGTTCTTGCACTAGTCTTATTAAGAGATAAATGTATATCAAAATTATATTGATAATAAAGGTTCCTCGACGAATGCGATAAGGAAGAAAATGTAACCGGGGCTGCTTCTACTTCCTGTTTGGAAAGACTTGAAATCGTTTTGTCCCATGTCGTGTATTCGCCTAGTCACCACCAGGCCGGTCCTCTACATGATAAATACCCAGTTAACACTTGACCCACTTCCGATCTGTATAAAAATGTTTCACTCACAGTATTATTTGGTAGTAAAGGCAATTCATACACAGTTTTTATGCAGTCAGATATGTGGGTATACATATACATTTTCTTCACAATAAAGGGGCGCTGAATTGGTAAAAATAAATTTAAAAAAACGGGACAGCAGTGAATGCCGCGGGCCAAGGAAATCTTTGGGCATACACAGGTTCGAAAGTCCTGGTCTGGAGGGTACTGTGAAAAGAAACTTCTCCCATACGAGCGTGAACAATCGTGCAAGGATCTGAAATCCTGCACTTCAATAAAGTTGCCAAATGCAGGCGAAACAAGACACAGCTTTAAACTGCATATCGTTCACGGACTAAAATACACTGTACATAAAACTATTAACACTAAACAGCTACCGCACTGAAAATAATCGAAGCGTCAACACTCAGAACGCCCATCAAATTTGATCTGGCCGTAGATGGACTAGGACATGAATAATCAATTATATCAACCGCAGTCTTCACCTCCAGACTTCACACAGTGCTGTTAACAAACCTATCGGCGGTTACCAACCTTTAAGACACTACAACCGTTTGTCGAGAGTCACTTTTATACACTTACCAGACATACGAGGGCTGTCCGGAAAGTATCCGGCCATTTTGAATATCTCGAGAAACGGTCCAGCGGTCTTGATGTAACTTGGCAGCCAGAGGAGACCTTACTGTGCATCCGTGAACAGTCACATTACCGTGGGGTAGTCAGTCGGCAGTGAGACGCCGTTGACTGAGCTTGTGTACTGTGTGACCGTCGCATTCACAATGATCGAGCGAGCAGGTAAGCTTCATCACGACAATGCGCCTGCCCATTCTACAACTCTCGTGCAGGGTTTTTTTGGATGGGGGGGGGGGCATCACATCACCCTGTTCTGTCAGCTCCCCTACAGCCTAGATTTGGCTCCCTACGACTTCTGGCTTTTCCCAAAGCTAAAATCGCCGTTTAAACGGCGGAGATTTGTGAATGCCACCTGTTCTCGAGATATTCAAAATGGCCGGGTAATTTCCGGGCAGCCCCCGTAGGAACTTCACAGTCCTGGAGAAGAGAAGTCATGGGTGACAGTAAAATGACATCATAGTGTATTTTCGCCACGTAACCTAAATATATCCATCCAGCACAGCAGTCGAATGAGGAACTACCGTACTCTGAAGATATGAATGAAAAGCGACGTCACGAGCAACTGGACCTGGCACGGTCTCCCTAGGTGTGGAAAACACATACCTGTACGCAGAACCCTTATCTCACGTTACAGGGAGTAAAATACAGAACTGTTTTCCGGATAGATGCTTCATGGATGAAAGCAGTCAGCTCGTGCGTTGTAATATGACGTCAGTAGTAGTAGTAGTAGTAATAATAATAATAATAATAATATTAATAATAGTTTTGAGGACTATGACAATGGTGCACTACTGCTGTAAAAGACGTGGCTAATATTCTGGGCACTATCTGTCACCTCCGGCAAAAAGAACCCACAAAACATGTCACCCCTCTACAAACTGTGGAAATTTGTTTCATGTGTTATAGGGCAAAGAAGAAAACCTCGTGCACTGATGCATTATACGCCGACACACCTGTAAATATAAACGCTCAATGCAGACATTGTGCGAAACGAACATGAAGAATGGAAATACTGGGATTTTATACTGCTATTGGCAGTAAGTTAACAGCAATAAATTGTATTATGTTGGGGTCAGCTGACTTAACAAGTTTTAATGCAAAACGGATACCGGTTTCGGTCCGGAACCTTACGGTTTACATTTCGACTCGCACAGTATTGTACACAACTAAATACATTAGTCAGTCGCCAGAAATCATTACCAATAATAGAACTACAAGGCGTTTGCTTCCAGGTTGTGAAGCGGCCGGAACTTGAGCTCGGTTACGCACTGCCATCTCACGCAGAGGTTAAAGATATATGGAACTGTAACTTCACCTCACCTTCAAGGCACGGCGCTCAATGAAGCACAATTTATAACTTCACCTTCACTCTTGCAAGCTTCCGCGAGATACTCTTTCGACAGTTGCTGTTGCAGTCGAAGTAAGGCCGTAAAGGAATAACATTTCCACAGCCAGAAGTCAGTCCTCCTTAGCGGCATTATATGAACGTAATTCAACACCTGGCAGCAACAAAGACTACTTTACACACCACCGAACTAAGGATCCCGCACTAGATGTGGAAGCACTTCTCCTAACACGTCCCACGAAAAAGACGACTGCTCAACCTTCTACTGTGACGCACGTCCTTACACAAGCAGTCATTACAGCTGTTGGTATGATTACTCAGACCTACTTCTCTGCGAGGTCCTAAAACAAGACATAAAGACACGGCCAAACACACCGAACATATAACGACTTCCCCCATATCAGAAATAAAGTTATACCGTAATAGGATACTGCAGGCTCTGAAAATGCTGTCGGGGGCAATTTAATTTCGCCTAACTTTCTGACCATCATTCCAAGTGTTTATTCATGCTACTTGGATCGTTTCATTAACTTGAAATCTGCATTAAAAAGTACAGCAGATCCGTCTCGCCAGCTACAGAGAATGTATAGTCATAAAACTGTAACATACTGCAGACACAACACGAAACGTAAGAGCCCATTCCAGTATAGTAATACACCTAGGATTGATGGCACACGCTCAAAAACATTATTCATAACTAAGAGAATTAAAGAATATCCGTCTTCAGAGTCACGCAATTCGCTGATTTTCAAGTCACTTGCTTAGTTATCACACATTTCGGTCTCATATAACAAGGCAGTATGTTTCGGTGGTAACTTCGTAATTACCTTAGAAGAACTTAGAAGTCAATGTCGGTGAAACACTGCTACGGGTCATGAAATTAATTACGTCAGTCACAAGCGTGAAATCCTCGTTGGACTCATACTGAAAATGAAAGCAATACTAGAAAAACTGTCAAGATTTCTGACATGAACTTCGAAAAGAGGTGTAATGCAGTAAGCGTCAGTTCTGTTTTATTATGCACATATTATCAATTCGTTTATCGTATCACATACACGTATACAGCGCATGAAATACCAGAACGGGATCAGTCCGTCAAGTACGGTCGTGGTCAGTCCGCTGAATGTTTGAAGTCGCTATATTTTCTTATACTGTTTTCAAGTATCGGGGGTTTTTGCGTTGGTGCAACTGGTTGTCACTTTATCGTCCACCGTAACTTGTACGCTAGTGTGTAACTGGCTCTAAGTAAAGTTTACTCCTAAAAATTTATTCTCAACGTATGCGGCGGCAGACCGTCTTCAGGATGCGATGAAAACTCGCAGAAGCAGAGCGATGTGGTACAACGCTCGATGAAGCGATGTACATTCTTACTGCTTGGTCAGTTCTGGATGCATGACACTATAATTTAAAGTTACGAAGATGTGAATATAAGTTAACACACTACACTAATTAAGGGAAACTCCATGCAACGTTAAATATGTAAACAATAAAGACAGACATAATTGTAAAGATTAGGTGGTACCTGCGAATACAGGTAATCAGGCACGTCATGAAAGCACACTGGGGGGAAATGGAGGCGCCACGCTACAAATTCATAACGTCACTATATGTAGCTTTACGCCTCGGCTGTTTTAACTCCGGGGAAACAACCAACCGTTAACCAGAGGACAGGAGGTCCGGTAGGTCCCAGAGCCAGCACGGGGAACTTCGAAGGGAAAAATTTCTTGCCTCTTCCGGGAATCGAACTCCCGATTCCGCGGTAGTACAATCTGTAGGCCACTCACATGCCGAATACTCGCGAATGAAAACAGTGGAGTGGAACGTACCAGAAGGACAATGCAAATTAGGAGTAATATAGGCAGACCTTTCCGCCGATATGGCTCCGTTTCTGTACACTACGCGCTAACGCCATAGAAAAAGGTAAGAACATTCTGCATGAGCCTTTGCCTATCGACAGCGCACTCCAAACTTTCATAAATGTGCATACCAGCAACAAGGATAAGAAATCCCGAACAAAGAAAAGTTCTGACAGACTTAGAAAATACGCTCATGCAAACCATGTAAATTTTTTAAACGAGTCAAGGGCTGAAGTTTTCGAACACAGGGTACAACGAAACGTTGGCCATTGAGCGTGTCATACCTAAAGAGCACATGAAAGACTCTCTACGCAAGGGACAACTGAATTACCCGGTACACTCGAATTCACTTCTCGCCCAGCGAAGCCATCCAACACCAGCGTCACCGAACAGTCTGCTAACAATAAGTGAATCGGGGAAAAAGCAGAAGACCAAAACGATATAGTACTACTACACGAACCGATAATGGAACGACGGCAAAGTAAAAGATACACGAGCGAGGCCATTATTGTAACTCTCTGAAATGTCGCCCCTGTATTGACAATTCGACGTGCAGAGAATGAGACAGGGGTGAGCACCATTACATAATGTCTAACTTCTGTCATACACCAATACAGTAAGGACATCGAAGAAGTGATGCTAGAGACGTGGTGACTTCAGAAATGGCGAACTGTAAGCGGGGGAGGAGGCATTCAGAATTGGTATTGAACAGATCATAAGGTGATGAATAGATTAATCTGGTTCATATAGGAAGCAGTCAGTGGCGGGATGCTGCGACTACGATAACAGAACTCACAGATCCATTAAAGAATCTGATCCGATTAACTGCTGGCTTCTCTGGAAGGAATCCCCTCCGACGAGTGAAGCTGTCAGTCGGGTACACGGATCATACGAACTGTAAATTTACCGCTCTAGATGCCGAACACATGTCACAAAGTCAGCAAAATTTCTAATCACAATCTGCTACTGTACGTCCTGGTACTTGTGCCAGTGTGTGTGTGTGTGTGTGTGTGTGTG